>ENA-OUOW01000379-OUOW01000379.1-human-gut-metagenome-genome-assembly--contig:-NODE-379-length-42547-cov-4.189165_pt1 | contig 42547 bp, 36 predicted proteins | sample MGYA00237938_ERZ548769 | MGnify/ENA primary metagenome ERZ548769 (study PRJEB26490, sample SAMN05356870) | human gut metagenome | biome: terrestrial biome; feature: human-associated habitat; material... | reverse complement strand
CTTGAGCGGCTGACCCTGGCTCTTACTCGGTTTTACGAAGCCAGGATCACCACACCTTCACCAGGAAAGGAAGTTTCCTTTACCTGGAGCTCCTATAAGAAGAGCCAGCAGCTTTGCTATTCCCTGGCAATGGAACTGCTCATCGCCATCAGCCGGGGGGTCTACCCTGTCGGAAGCCTGCTCCCCTCGCAAAAGGAACTTGCAAAGCAGAAAGGTGTTTCCCTGAGCACGGTTCGCAGGGCGCTTGAGCTTCTCAGCAGTGTTGGGGCGATCAAGTCCGCCCAGTATGTGGGCACACAGGTTCTGCCGTTTGACAAAGCCACCGAAAACAGCGATTTTACCAAGCCTGTTCTCCAGCGCCGGCTTTTGGACATGGTGGAAGGGCTGCAGATATTCGTCTTGTCCTGCAGGGAGGTATCCCTATTGACGTTTTCTTCCCTTGACGCAGACTTAGCCGGTAAGCTGTGCGAAAAACTCAAAAAGCAAAAACAATTCCGGCGCGGTGAGAACCTATCTTATTTTGTGCTGGATCTGATCGCAAAACACGCTCCCTACCAGGCGATACAGATCGTGTACTCTGAACTGCTGCGGCAGAACTTTTGGGGCTATGCACTCCGTGGCATGAAAGGAAGCCAGGAGGCTATCAACGCTGTTTATGATCCTTATTTCGACGAGCTGATCGATGCTTTGGAAAAAGCTGACTTTTCCCGGTTCTCTGCCAAGCTGGAAGAGTTGATGCGCTATGAATTATGCAGTAATTTGGATCTTTTATTCCAACTTGGAATCCCGGGAGCCGAAGGCATTCTGATTCCTGATGAAATATAGATCGAGCAGTAATAGCCTTGAGGAAAACTCAAAAATGTCAACTTTGAGAGGAGTACAGAAATTTGGATCTTAAAAGCAAGGCGCAAAAAGTGAAGACCGACCTGCCGGCTATTTTTTTGTCGCTGAAAGACCATGAAACCCCATTCATTGCAAAATTCTTTCAGCGGTAACCGTTGTCTATGCACTTTCGCCTATCGACTTGATACCTGATTTCATTCCTCTTTTGGGATATTTGGATGACCTTGTTTTGCTGCCTGTTTTTGCCGCTATAACAATACATTTTATCCCAAAAACCATCTGGGAAAAGAACCTTGCACTTGCTGCTGACTTATGGAAGGGCGGTAAGCCTAAAAAATGGTTTTATGCAGTCCCTATTATTCTGTTCTGGGTTATTATCGTTTGGTTCATTGTTAAGGCAATTTTGTTTTAGCGGGCCGGTTTATTTCCGTCTTATTGGAACAAGGAATGCCCGCCAGTCTTCCATTTACCGAATTGTTTCGTCAGTCTTTTGAAGAATCAAGCGCCGAAAAAGGATGACCGTTAGCGTTAGAAGATATTATTCTTCAAAAGCTGGGAGATGTTTTTCATCACCCAGCTTTTGCTGTTCTGTATTTAATCTAAAAACCGCCTCAGTCAACCTCAGTTGATACAAGGAACCGCGAGCCCTCTGCAAAGGAATGGTATCTTTGTTCCGCTTGTACGCCTATCATGATCCGGATCTGATGAAACAGTTCCTACAGGTGCCGGTCCTACAGGTGCCTGAAACCAGCATCCAGCAGAAAAGCGCCGAGGCGGGACACACGATTACAGCTGAGAGGTGCGATTCACCGACTGTGCGGAATGGAGGGAACGCCGTCTGATTTTCTTCTGCATATTAGAGAAAAAGTTCAAGATCACCGCAATAATACCGGCAATCATCAGCAACAGGATGTCAAGCATCGTGACAGCTTTTTTATCCGCTTTATTTTGAACTTCCCTCCTTACACAGCAGCCGTTTGTATTCCGTGATATCGGCGCAGTTAATGAGATAGGCATCGCTATCCCCCCATTTCATGGTGGAATAATGCACGCGGGTCCAGACATCGTACTGTGGATTATAGACCTCTGTCGCTCCAGTAAGCGGACAATCCTCGCAGGGGAGGTCTCGCTTAAAAAACGCCTTATGGCAGGTCATGCCCGCCTGTGCAGATGGGTCTAGCCGAAGTGTTTTATGATTCAGATACAACAGTTCATAGGTATCTTTCCGGATAGCGTAAATATAAGAGTCCTGCATATCCAAGATGGCATTGAGCTGCACCATGACCTGCTCGTTTCGGTCCGCTTCGCGCTTTTTGAGAAGAAAAGTCGTCAGCATCTGGGCAATGAGGGAAAGCATGCCGATTTCCTCTTTGTTCCACATACGCAGGCCGGAGCATTCGTCAAATCCAATAAAGCCCCGGAATTTTTGGCCGTCACACAGCGCACACTGGAGTGTCGAACAGATCCCCTGACTCTCAAAAAGCGCAGTCTGATCCGGAGCGAGTGCGTGGATATCCCGGCAGTAAAAAACAGCATTGTCCCGGAACAGCTCCTGATAATCCTTTACATTATCCCATGAATAATGCTGGAAAAGCTCCTTTTGCGGCGTGATCCCTTCATTGCACCATTCATAAGTATTGACCGTATAGGTTCCGTCGACGCTGTCCTCAAACACATAGGCTCGGCTCACATCGAATCGCCTGCCAACAATCTCCAATATCGCATCGATGGCGGCATCTATATCACTGGTATCATAGAGGATCTGAAACACATAATTGACCAAATCGCCGGACTTGCCGCTTGCGGTTTGATCGGAATCGATGGCAGCCCCGAGGGAGGAGTAGCCAATCCGCTCCATCGCCGCCATCCTTCTGGGATCATACCGGACATATTGATTTTTCCCCTGGCTTTTGGCCTGGTAAAGCGCCAGATCCGAACAATGGTATAGGGTCTGATAGTCGTTTCCGTCCCATGGATAGATGGCAAGTCCGACGCTGCAGGTTACCTCAAAGGAGTACTTCTCCCCACGAAACAGCTTTTCAAACATATCCAGCAGCTTCCGTGCTTTTTCCTCTGCAATCTGGGAGGATGGGAGATCCTTTAAAAACATCGCAAACTCATCCCCGCCGATCCTGCCGATCACATCGGACTTCCTTGTCAGTTTCTTCATTCCGGCCGCCAGTTCCGCCAGCACCGCATCCCCGAACAGATGCCCCTGTCTGTCGTTCACCTGCTTGAAATTATCCACATCGATGATGAACATGGCGCAGATCGTCTCCGGGTTCCCTTGCAGGTACTGCTGGGCCCTGCGTTCCATTTCAGCATGGTTATAAAGTCCGGTGAGAGCGTCCAGTTCCGCACGGCGGCGCAGGTCTTCCATCGTCCGTTTTTCCTCATCGATATCTGAGATGGTACCTACGGCGCGCAGCGGCCTGTTCTCCGCGTCATACTGGGTGGTGGCACGCAGCCGGCACCAGATATACTGTTCTTTGGCGGTGCTGATCCGGATATCAATGACCGAATTCGGCGCGCCCTTTTTGACTTCGTCCATCAGCACAGCCATGGGTTCCATATCATCAGGATGGAAATGGCGCAGGAGTTCTTCCTTTTTCAATCTGGCGTCATAGTGGGGCGCATAGCCGAACTTTCCCAGCCAGTTTGGAGAAACGGTGATCTCGTCCGCCACAAGATCCCACTCAAAGATGACATCCGAAGATTGGTTCATGATAATCTCCAAGTGTTCCAGCGACAAACGCAGCTTTTCCTGTGTGTCCCGCACCTCTGTGAGGTCCAGAAAAATACAGAAAAACCGCTGCTCCCGCTCGTCGCCAAAAAGTTGGGCGCTGCTGGCGGTCCACTTATACCTTCCGTCTTTGCAGACCACCCGGTAACTCAGGGAAAGCCGGTCTCCCTTGTTCAGTTGGCGTTCTACTTCGATGAGAAAAATCTGCCGGTCCGACGGATGAATCATCTCGATAAAGCGGTTTTGAAACTGTTCAGCCAGTTCTTCTTTTGTAAAGCCGAACATATCAAAAAAACCGTCGTTGACCTCAACAATAGTGTATCCCGCATCGTTTCTGCATTGCATGACCCCGCCGGGGATTAGATTTAGGAGGGCTTCCCCATCGGGGCTAAGCCCTTTCAGCAGTCTTTCCATTTTTCTCTCCTCACGATCCCAGAATCTGGCGTCCATTTGAGAGCGGCGTACAGACCTGATCTACAAAAAAGGGATTATCTGATCCACTTTTGCAAAGTTTCCAACAGCTGATCGACCTCGATGGGCTTTGCCACATGGTCGTTCATGCCAGCGCTGTGCGCCTTTCCAATATCCGAAGCAAAGGCGTTGGCTGTGAGCGCGAGTATGGGGACAGTCTTAGCATCCTCATGGTCCAGTGCCCGGAGCGCCTCAGCCGCCTGATAGCCGTCCATCACCGGCATCTGAATGTCCATTAAAATACAATCGTATGTACCGGAAGGCAAAACCTTAAATTTTTCCACCGCCAATCGGCCGTTTTCCGCGGTGTCAACGATAAAGCCATGCATGGTCAGGAGCTCAGCTGCGATCTCACGGTTGAGTTGATTGTCTTCTACCAACAGTACCCGTTTCCCTTCCAGGCTGGAATGGAATTCCTGGGTGGGAAGCGCAGTAGCATCGGAACGCCCGCTCTGGCAGATCTGGTGGAAGGTACGGGATATTTTTGATTTGAACAGCGGTTTTGTGATAAAAGCATCTGCTCCTGCGTTTTTGAACTCAGCTTCAATGTCGGAGTAATCATAAGCTGAAATAATGATGATGGGGACATCCATGCCCAGCTTTTTCCGGATTACCTTGAGGGTCTGCAGCCCGTCCATTTCCGGCATCTTCCAGTCCAGGATCACAGAAAAATAATCGTCTTTGGCCTCATGAGCGTCTACCACGCAGCGAACCGCCTCTTTGCCGGACAGCACCCAGTTGCTCCGCATCCCCAATTCATCCAAAATCTCGGCAGCACTCTCACAGATGATCCGGTCGTCATCCACCACCAATACCGGCAGGCCGGACAATTCTTCGTTGTTCTCTTCTGCCTCTAAACACAAGTCAAAGGGGACAGCAACGATAAACTGGCTGCCCGTTCCCAAAGCGCTCTTAACTTCAATGGTGCCGTTCATCATGCGCACAATATTCTGGGTGATCGCCATACCCAAGCCCGTGCCTTGTATCTGGTTTGTCCTGGACTCCTCCGCTCGGGAAAAGGGTTCAAAAATATGGGGGATGAAATCCTCAGACATCCCGATCCCGTTGTCTGTGACGATGAACTCATATTGCCCCTTGTCTTTTGCAAAGGAGGGGACTTCCCGGACCCTAAGGCCTACCGTTCCGCCCTCCGGCGTATATTTCACCGCATTGGAAAGCAGGTTTACCAAAACCTGCTGCAGGCGGTTTTGATCTGTCACCACAGTTTCGTGCCGGACATGGTCGGCATTGACCTGCAGCTCCTGACGCTTTTCCGCCGCCAATGGCCGGAACACATCCATCACATCCTCGATCATCTCAGGCAGGGAAGTTTGCTCGGCGAGAAGATCAATCTTCCCGCTTTCGATCTTGGACATGTCCAGAACCTCGTTGATGAGGCTTAAAAGATGCCGGCTGGAAACATTGATCTTATTCAGGCAGTCCTGTATTTTTTCCGGGGACTGCAGGTTTGCCTGGGCGATGACTGACATTCCGATGATTGCATTCATCGGCGTGCGGATATCGTGGGACATGGAGGAGAGAAAGTTTGTCTTGGCGTCACTCGCGATTTGGGCCGCCTTGAAAGCGTCCTCCAAAGCCTGCCGCTGACGGGCCTGCTCCGTGCGCTCCGCCGTCACATCGACCCCTACGCTGTAGTAAGAAGGGATACCGTCCCAGCTGTCCTCACCGCTCACATAGCTATAGGTCACCATCAGGATTTTAACAGCTCCGTCCCGGGTGACGACGCGGCTCTCCACCGCTGTCGATTTTCCCGTCTCTCTGGCCTGCAGCATCACAGCGGTAACATGCTCCATATCATCCGGATGCACATAATCGTATTGGGAGTGCAATTCGCCCTCAAACTGCTCTTTGGTATAGCCGATCAAGTTCAAAAAGCTACCGCTGTACCAGAGGACGGTCCGCATATCCCGGCCGTCCACCCGCGTCAAACCGCCCGGCACGCTGCGAATCAGCGCATCCCGCTCCTGGTCCTTTTTCGCCAGCTTGTATTCTTCGCTGTACATATCGTGGGACAGCTCCAGCCGCGCCCGGCGTCCTTCCCAATTGATGACCCGATTTTTAATCATAAAGGTTCGTTCCAATACCGGGTTTGCAAATTCCCACTCATAGAACTCGTCTGGAGTCAATTTCGCGTTGGTGCAGAAGGGGCAGGGAGAGGTCCTTCCCTGGATGACCTCATAACACTTTCGTCCCACCGCCTTCACTGCCGGTACGCCCAGAACATCACAGGAATTCCGGTTCAGATACAGCAGCTCATAGGTGTCCATGTCGCTGACATAGACATTACCCTCGTAAGTATCCAACATAAAGTGAAAGTAATCCAGTTTCTGCTGGTAGAGCCGTTCCTGTTCTTCCTTTTCAGCCACCAGTGCGTCTACCCCAGCCAACTCTCCCCAAAGAATCAGTCTGTCCGTTACCGAATCTTTACGGATGGTCCCATAGAGGCGTGCCCAAGAAAAACCGCCATTTGGGAGGGGCAGGCGGATGGTCATTTCGAAGTCAGAGCAGCCCTCCTCCAGAGCCTGCTCCAATTCCTGTCGGATAGCGGCAAACTCATTAGGAAACTTCGCATAATATTGCCGCAAATCATGAAAACGGCTGCAAAAGCTTTCCTCAGAATGCCCAATAGTGGTAAAAAAGCTGGAGTTTCCCCAGCAAAAGGTAAGAACATCATCCAACAGGCAGCAGAACACACCTGTCTTCAGCATAAGCAGTTCTGTCGGGCATTCGAGCTTTATTTTTCTATCCGTAAAACTATTGCTTTGCTCTGTTACATATTTCATGATCCAACCCGTCCATTCTAAAATTTGATCTTCGAGAATCGAGCTTTTTCTCCTGTTGCTGTCCATGATCGGGCTTCTCAGCGGATTGATAATTGTTCACATACATATATAATATAGAGTATAGCAAAACCCGTCTCAAATATCAATAGTTTGACGGAAAACATGGCTAGTCAGATAGAAACCATCCTCCATGAAACAGAACTGGTATATTCTGTGCAGTATATAAATTACATCTGTGTGAAGGGCAAGCCCTGCATCTCGTGCAGAGAATCGATCTCTATATCCGGATGATTACAAAGAATGAGATGACCTTCTTTCAAAGTGTAATTTGCAGTCATCTCTGTCCTGCCTCGGATTGAGCAGTGATTGTCATATACTGCCAATAGATAACCTGCATGTTCCACTATGGATATTGTTGTGCAGCGCATCCTTAAAATTGGGAACAGGTGTAAGGTCTCATTCCAAATTCTAAAACAGCATGGGAAGAAAAGCATAACACAGGAGGCTGCGGCAGGGAAACAGCCGCACAGGCAGAACACATTCCGACCTACAGCGAAAACGGGACAAAAAAATACCGCAACCTCTTGCAGTTACGGTATTCATGGCGTCCCCGAGAAGATTTGAACTTCCGGCCCCACGCTTAGGAGGCGTGTGCTCTATCCAGCTGAGCTACGAGGACATATGCAATTTTTCACAGAAAAAGCAAACTCACTTCACATGATTAAGGCCATCCGACTATCAGGAGTCAACCCTCTATCCTGCTGAAGTACAGGCGCATTCATCAAATTTTTAAAACACAGCGGCCATTTGCCAGGCGCGCCGAGGCATTTGTTGTAACGCAGCCCTAAAAGGAAGGATTCCACCTGTTTCACTATAAAGGCATATTCCTATACATCAGGCGTTAAAACGAAAAGATATATTCTTCTCTCTTCCGATCAGCGGATTCCCACTGATCGGAAAGCCTCGCACTAACTGCTTCTGTATTTTACAACATGAGAAGTGATTTGTCAATTTGAAAAGCAGAAAATAAAAAAACAACTTGCATTTTGAAAATTTCCGTGGTATTATAATTTCTGCGTTAGTTGGAAATTAAGGAGGTGTGACTATGCCAAACATCAAATCGGCCAAGAAGCGTGTGAAAGTGATCGCTGCAAAATCTCTGCAGAATAAGGCCGCCAATTCTCAGCTCAAAACTGAGATCAAGAAAGCCAATGCCGCTCTGGAGAATAACTCCGCTGACAAGGCCGTTGCAGTGCGTGTTGCCGTGAAGAAGATCGACCAAGCTGTTGCAAAAGGAATTCTTCATAAAAATACTGCTGCCAGAAAGAAGTCAGCCCTCGATAAGAAGCTTCATGCCAGCGCGTAAAGTGCAGAGCAGAAAGCTTCGTATATGAAAAGCAAAGCCAGGGAACACTGTGTGTTTCCTGCTTTTTCTTTTTTCAGCCGCTTTGTGCTTTTTTATAGGCGTACATACGCTGGTCTGCCTCCTGCAGTATTGCGGCCATACCCTTTTCTCTCTCCTGTCCCTGAGAAACAATCCCATAGCTGAATGACGGCGCGTAGGAAAACGGTAAGCTTTTCATATTCTCGCAGGCATTTCTTGCAAGCTTCTCCGCTTGCTCCTCTGTGGTATCCGGCAGTAAGACCAGGAACTCATCCCCACCCATTCTGCACACTGGAAAGCCGCGGAAAACTCCCTCAAGAATATCCGCTGCACTCACCAGATACCGGTCTCCCGCCCCATGCCCATATTTGTCATTCACCTGTTTGAGATGGTCAATGTCCAAAAAACATACTGTAAACGGAGCAGCTTCCTCCAGAAGCCTTTCCAGCTTTTCCATCCCATATCTTCTGTTATGCACGCCGGTCAATGCGTCTATAAACACAGAATCCTGCAGTTCTCTGATATTCTGATAGCTCTGTTCCAGCTTGTGTTCCAGAGAAAGGGATTTTGCCTGATACCCCATCATGACACTCATTTTGACCGCATGACGGAACGAGGTATAAAACGCGCCGAATAGCAGGACAGAGGTACAAAACAGGAAAAGGGCGGTCAAAGAGGTGTAGGCTTGGCCGTTATAAGAAATGCTGAGCAGCAGCAAATAAAGGTTGATCAGTTGCATGGAGCTTGTGGCAAACAGGAGCTGCCCTCTGTTTTTCAGCAGCAGCTGTATACTCCGCTGATCCGTAAATTTTTCAAATGCTTCCAAAAAGAGAAACAGTAAAAGCAAAACGGTGGTCAACAGGATGTTATACCGAAAGTCATCTTCAAACTCCTGCACTGACTTCACTTCAAACGCCATAATATATAGACTGGATAGAAGGAGTTTGATATTCATAATATGAAACATGAATACACCGCTGACAAATAGAATCTCAGCTGGTTTTCCCTGAAAAACCAGTTGGAATTCAAAAAGGAGCGCTACATAAAGCAATATCAGCTTAAGCACTACCGGAAAATTCAAATAGAGAAGACCCGCGGCAAGCGCTGTGTTGAATGTAACGCTGAACAGAAAAGCGTTCCTTTTCCTCCACTTCGGAGCCAGAAGTCCTGCACAGTAACGCTCTGCTTTGATGAGATATAAAATGAAAACCAACGCAGCGATAGCTGCTAACCCAATATAGAAAAACAACTCGTCCATTTCACACAATCCTTTTTTCTTGTTTACCTACATCCTATGCAGGACAGAGGAAAGCGTGAATTGCAACGGCCAGTCCCAGAAGTGAGAAACGGAGTATTCTGTAAAAACATTATCCTGGCTTCTTTGGAAAAACCATCCACTTTCTCATTGATTATAGAGTGATAGAGGCGCCTTTCTTTTCTGTGTTGACTTTTCCCGCCGGATTGGGTATCATAAAAGATAAGCAAGACATACTAAAGTTCCGGAGGTGCCCGTATGAAAAAAGGTAGCAAACTTGCTGTATTTATCGGCATCGTAGCCGCTGTGGCGGCTGTAGTAGCGGCTTTGTCCGCCGTTCTCCTCTATCTCGATAAGAAGAAGGACGACGAGGAACTGGAACATTATCTTGATTGTTCTATTCAGTAAGGCCAAAGCAATTGAAAGACGGCACAGCACCGGCTTGCAGCTGCAGCAGCGTATATTGGGAGTTCCCAGTATAGGCGCGGCAGAGGCGGATTGCGTGTTATGCCGTCTTTTTATTGGATTAGGGCCAAAACCCCAAAAGACTTCTGCGTGTGTTGCCGGCCCTTCCCTCGACCGTCTCAGCATGCAGCATGGAACTGATAATCGCCTCCTCTGTTGCAAACGCCGCAGCCCGGAAAACCTGATTCATACAGGTTTCGCTGAGAACCGAAAGCTGTAGGACGGCAGCTTCACTTTCATGGGGAATATATTGCGCCGTAGAGAAGGCCAGCGCGATTTCGCCGCTGCCGTTTCCGCACAGACCGCCTGTACGGCTGATGCCCACTGCAGCGCGCCGGGCAACCCGGGAGAGCTGCCGTGCACTCAAGGGCAGATCCGTCCCCAACAGCACAATAATAGAACCCTTATCCTCTTCAGAGGCCAGATCCAGAGAAATTTGTTCGCCCACACGATTCCCGCAAATTGTAAAATCCTCCAACGATCCGAAATTGGTCAACACCAACACCCCCATTGTGTAGGGAACTCCGTCAAATTCCAATACGCGGGAAGCCGTGCCAATTCCACCCTTGAGCCCAAAGCACGACATTCCGCGTCCCGCTCCTACAGCGCCCTCCTCACAATGTACAGAAGCGCTGTTCAGAGCCTCTTCCACGTCTCTGACGGTGACGGACAGGCTGCGGATATCATTCAGATAACCATCGTTGCATTCCAGTACAACCGGGTTCACAGTGCCGGTATCCACACCGATTTCAGGATTTTGCCGCAGCATATATCGTACCAACGCATCGGACACAGTTCCCACACTCAGAGTATTGGTGAGCAAAATCGGCGTTTCCAGGGTTCCCAGTTCAGATATCTGAATGCTGCCGGCAGTTTTTCCAAATCCATTGATGACATGGACCGCCGCGGGGACCTTATCACGGAAAAGATTTCCGCCGTGTGGAAGGACTGCCGTGACCCCAGTTTGAATCTCCTCATGCGCCAAGGTTTTATGTCCGACCAATACTCCCGGCACATCGCAGATGGAATTCTGTTCTCCGCAGGGGAGCTCTCCAAAATACAACTTTCCGTAATCCTTGCTGATTCCCATCTATATCTCCCTCCCAATATATAGGGATTTTCCAATTTGTGTCTCCTTATACCAATAAGACGCACGTGCATTATGTTCCATTTATGAGATTAGAAACTTCAAAACTTGGCGGTTAAAGTCTTTTGCCTCTTCATAAGTACTGTGTCCATATCCGCTGTAAATTTTCACTTGGCTTCCTTTTATAAACTGTGCTATTTCGTTTGACGAATTTCCCCCCACAACTTTATCATCATCGCCCCCTACAATAAGCACAGGGCACTGAATCTTATGGAGTAGCGCAGAACTATCATGGTTAATACAAGCAGTGGCTTGTATTATGAAATTGTGCAGGCTTTTCGGTCTCATAAACGCAGAGAGGATAGGGTTAAAGGGGCGTTGCACTCTCGCACGTTTCTGAGTATAAATTTTTTCAGCCATATCAACAAAAATGCCTTTGAAGTCATTTTTATTTGCAAGTGAAATCCAATTGGAAATCACTCTTTTTGAGGTTTCGTTTTGCCTGCATAAAGTTACAGCAAGAATGAGTTTTTCTACTATCTCTGGAAAGTCTATTGCCAGATACTGTGCAATCATTCCTCCTTGAGAAATCCCCATAATGCTGGCTTTTCCTATGCCAAGCTGTTTTATAACAGTGGCTAAATCCGCCGCCATATCCCTTGTAGAATAGTTCTTTTCAATTCTGTTTTTTCTACTAAACACATATACCTTGAAGTCTTTTGCAAATAACCTATACATCAAAGAAAAGGGGAACGCTGTCCCTTTCACGGTTTTCAACGAATCGCCTAATCCGGGAATAATAATGAGGTTCTTATCCCCATTTCCAAACGATATGTAATCCATATCCGTATCACCGATTAAAATATTACAATTTATAGCGTTGTAGAACATAGTGAAGGCCCCTTTATTGCACGAAATATAGATTAATCTATGGTACATCCTTTCCGCCTAATACGACCTATTTTTTATATTTTATCATATGAAATTGTCCTTCTCAAGGCTGTTTGGTGAAGCTGACGGAATTTTTACCAGCAACGCTTATCTACAGCAGGGGCTTTCAAAGCATTTAATTGTTTTTTTCGAAAAAAGTGCTATAATATGATTATAAAAACCGCTCTGCGACGGAGGTGAAAAAAATGGCAGAAGCAAATTTTGATTATTCAGTTGCGGCAGAGGCCAAAATGCTGGCGTTGGAGTATATGCGCCAGAAGAGCCTGACCGATGACTCTCCCGAAGACATTGCCCGGGAATACAGGATGGTAGAACAGAAAATCAAGGCCGCACTTGATTCTCTCAACGGCGTGACTCTCTAAATTCCAAACTGGGCGCGCCACAGCTTCATTGGCAGCGGCGCGCTTCCCATCACCCCTGTACACCACGGACCTGCCGGTTTTGCAGCAGTCTGATTGCATAACCGGCACAGATAACGAAAAGCCCGCGTTGGGCCGGACACTATGGTATCCGGCCGGCGCGGGCTTTTCTATTCTCCTGGAATTCGTCAGGGGTGAACGTATGTGCAAAGCCTTCTTTGCCGTGCTTCCCATTGGATATAGTTTTGATCCCTGTTGAAACAATTTGGATTTTTTTCTGTTGTCAGAGTTTCACCGCATACAGGGAGCCTCGGGCTGTAACAGCCAGATAGGTTCCGTCTGCCGACGCCAAAAGGCAGGCAGGCCGTTCCGGGAGAGAAAGCTTCCGAAGTTCCTCCCCTTCTTCATTGAAAACATAGAGGTATCCGTCCGCCACGCAAATGCTGTTTCCCGCACGCACTGCGCTGAACTCACCGTGTTCTGCAAAATCCTCCTGCCGGGAAAGAGTGCCGTCCTTTTCAACATGCATCCGGAGCACCCTCTTATCATATTCGTCCACAGCATAGAAAAACTCGCCGGGGACAGCCGCCTGAAGCGATACTGCACGTCCAAGGTCAAAACTGTCTGCCAGCAGGGTCTTTCCGTCAGGCGCGGTGTAGAAGGAACTGTAGCGGTACATAACAGCTTCCTTAAAATCATGGGCGTCGTGCCAGCGATGGGCAGGATAATAGACAGCGGCCGGGTTTTCTGTTTTGGCAGGGCCTGCTTTCAATACCACCATAGACGCCTCCGGCGCGTCAGGGTCTATCGCATAGACGCCGACAGCCTGATCACGCATATACCAATGATAGGAGGAACCCCGGGCTTCCTCTGGAACCGGCTCACCGTAGGGACGCTGCTCCGGTTTCGGAAGTTTACGGTAAGCCACTACCACAAGCCTGTCTTCCGAATCACAGAACAGGGATAGCGGCTTCAAAGGAAACTTTGCCACAGGACGCAGCTTTCCGGTTTCCCCTTCATAGGAATAGATTTCCAAGTCGTCACAGAAGTAAATAGTGCCCTTCTTATTCGCGCACAGGGCGCCGGCAAAACGGAACCCATCCGCAAGCTTTGTAACCTCCTGTATGCAAGCTGGTTTGACCGTCTCAGTGCCGGGCAGCATCAGCCTGGCCAACTCCCAGGGCAGGACCGCCTTCCCCGAATCCCGCTCCAACAGCGTATTGTCAATGGTATAGGGCGTTTGCGTATAGTTATGCACATTCAACAGTTCCACGTTCCTGCTCCCCCAGCTCAAAACAGCCTGCGGATAGGGATTCGCCACCCATACTACCCGGAACGTGTAGAGATTGACAAATAGAAGGTTTTCACAGTCAATGAGTTCCAAAGGTTGGCACTCCGGACTTTCCGCCACCTCTTCCTCCGTCTGCAGCGCATAGAAGCGCCAGTTGGAAACCTTTTTCAGCCTCACCTCAGACTGCACATGATGCTCCACAGACACCGCATACATGCGCCCCGGAACCGCTGTATCGGAAAGATAGATTCCAGCTTCCGCATAGGAACTTGCACTCCATATATCTTTGAAGATACCTCCGCCGTTCTCTGCAATCCAAAGGCTCCAATACTGCGTACTCCAAAGCCTGTCGGGATCTACATCGCCTGTACGGCTCTCATTGTATACTGGGGCAAATTCCACCCCCCGGGTCATTTTGCCATGCCCTCCCACAAATTTTACGTCATTCATATAGGAGTTCCGACCGGCAGTCCACTTACAGCCCACCGCTCTGGGATTACGTCCGGCCGTATCCAGGCCTATACCGTTTACCAGGTTGAATCCGGAAGACGTTTCCAGCAACGGCTTTGGAGTTCCAAAACCGGAAAATGCAGGCGTATCGTCCCAGAGGACAAGCTGCGTCGAGACAGGGTTCATTCCGATAAAGGAAGTACCCTCAGCCATTTTCACGGTGTCCGCGGCACGATAGAAGCCCTGTGGGAAAAACACTGCCTTTCCTGACTGTGCCGCTTGGCATAAAGCATCGGTATCATCGGTCTTCCCATCCCCCACAGCGCCAAAGGACTTGACATTGATCCATTCCTTTTGGGCCGGCAAGCCAGGAAGGTCGCTCGCCGCCGCATCCGGCCAGAAGTCAATCTCCTCCGATTCCAAAGCCGTACGAAGTTTAGGCTCTTCTTCAGGAGAATCCATGCACAGGCCGTTGAGAAAACGGTGCACCCGGTAAACTTTTCCTTCTGGACAAATCTCTCTTCCGCTCTCCTTCAGCTTTGCCAGCACCGGCGTATCCCTGCAGACCACATTCCGCAGATTGACCTGGGTCATGGCGTTCTTTTCCCGGCCAAAGAGCAGGGCCGGTCCGGAAATAGCATCAAACCTGCTGTCCTCCAGGTACAGTTTTTCAAAATAGCCATCTTTCACTTCCAACACAGTGGGGCAGGAAGATACCTCTGTACGGATCAGGACAAGGCCCCCCTCCCTGGAGGAAATAGCCGCCCTGCGCTGCCCCCGGAATGTGCTGTCGGCCAGCAGGAACGGCCAGCCGGGGGAAGGTTTCCCTGTGATGATTCCGTAATCCCCTCCTGTAAAGGAAAGGTTCTCCATTTCGTTGCCAACCGCAACAATTCCGGCCTTACCTTCTCCAATTTCAAAATCGCAGTGAGAGACAAAGCAGTGTTGGGCAAAGTGGGCGCGGATTACAGCGGCACAGGGATTCCCCTCTCTTATTTCAACATCCAGATTGGAAACTGCGCTGTAAAAGGTTCCGGGATTGGCGTCTGCAATCTCATGAGGACCTGCCGGCATGTTATTTGTGAACCAAAACATGTAGTGCGCATCGCCCAGATCCTCCGGTGCTGGGCTTTGAAAGCCAGGGGAATGGGGACGCAGGACAAATCTCGGCCTGTTTTCCCCATATCCGATCAGCCGGATCGCCTTGGGGATATAAACAGTTTTTGTCATGTAATAAATTCGTTCCGGGATATAGAGGACTCCGAACCCTTTTTCCCGTTTTAACTCAAATATAGCCTCCTGCAGCGTATCGCTGACATCCAGCTCCGGATCGCGGAGCGCTGGGTAAAAATCCGCTGTAAAATGATAGGCCTGGGGATCACAAAACGCTTGAGAATATTGAGAAACACCCCGGCGTTCCAGATGACTCTGCATATTGATTCACTCCTTCGATTTTAAACCTTCTTTTGAAACACCCTCACAGATTCCACTTCCATGGTAAAGGGCAGCGCTTCCGCCTCCACTTCACCGCCCCAATCTCCTCCAACCGCAACATTTAGAATTAAATAAAACGGCTTGTCAAACGGCCAGCCTGTCTTTCCAGTTTCAAAGTCAGGCTCTTCCCTGTAAAAGCAGGCGATCTCTGCCCCATCATAGCGGAAACGCATAGCCTCCGGCGTCCAATCCAGCTCATAATCGTGGAAAACGCCTGACACATCTTCCAAAACTACAGAGCTGCTCCGCTGTGTCTTTCGCCTGTGGTTATAAAGCCCACTGTGGATCGTGGCATGGACCCGGTTTTGATCCCATCCCACATGCTCCATAATATCGATTTCCCCGCAGAGCGGCCAGTCCGCATCTCCCCTGCAGTCATTGGGCATCATCCAGATAGCAGGCCAGGACCCCTTCCCTTTGGGCAGCTTTGCCCGTACCTGCACTTTGCCGTACTGCCAATCAGCTTTACCGGCCGTGGTAAGCTTGGCGGAAGTATAGGCGTGCCCGTCACGTTCCTGTTTCCGTGCGGTGATCCGGAGTTTTCCTCCCTCCACACACACGTTTTCCGGTTCCGCTGTATAAAACTGAAGTTCATGGTTTCCGAACCCTCCGCCGGATACCACGCAGTTCCATTTTTCAGGATCCGGCATGCCCTCCCTGTCAAAAGAATCCTCCCAAACCAGGCAGTACTCATCCTTTATCATATAATCTCCTCCTGTCTATCATTCCTGAAGGGCAGACAGCCCTTCCCTGTTTCTTACCTTAACACGGCCCAGCAGAAAATGAAACGGGGCATATTTCCCTGAAGGTGTCTGTTTTTTCTCACTGTAGAATTCCACCACTGAAAGACAGTCCCTCTGGGCGCAAGAATAAATTTAGACACCTAATACAAAAAATGACGCATTGTATCCATCTGTTTTTGTCCTTATAATACTTTATGAACACAATATTAACAAGAAATGGAGGACACAGCTTATGGTATCTGCGCCAGCGAAAGCAGAACGGAAATCCGCCCATCCGAAGCTTCAGGGCTTATGGAAGCAGCGGTACCTTCAGCTGATGGTCATCCCCGGCATCATCTGGATGTTTATTTTTAACTACATACCAATGGTCGGGATCGTGATCGGATTCAAAAACTTCAAAATCACCAAATCCATCTGGGAAGCGCCCTGGGTGGGGTTCGAACATTTCGCCGCCTTTTTCCAGGACGAAAGTTTCGGGAACATTATGGTGAATACCCTGGGAATCGCTCTATTGAAGCTTCTGATCTGTTTCCCGCTCCCCATCCTCTTTGCCATTCTTCTCAACGAGCTCAGGAGCGTAAAATTCAAGCGCGTGGTGCAGACCATCTCCTATCTGCCTCACTTCTTATCCTGGGTAGTTTTAGGAGGCATCATGATCACTTGGCTCAGCGACGTAGGCATGATCAATGAAATCCTGGTAGGCGCCGGCATCCTGAAGGAACCCATCACCTTCCTGGCGGAGCCAAAATATTTTTGGGGTCTGGCGGTAATCAGCGACCTGTGGAAGGAAATGGGCTGGTCCGCCATCATATACCTGGCGGCAATTTCCGGTATCGACCAGTCCATGTATGAGGCTGCTACCGTAGACGGCGCCAACAAGATCCAAAAGATCTGGAACATCACGCTTCCCGCCATCCGGGGCACCATTGCCATCATGTTCATCCTAGCGGTATCCGGCATTATGAATTCCAACTTTGATCAGATCTTTATTCTGAAAAATGTGCTGAATGCGCCGCGCAGCGAGGTAATCGACACCTATGTTTATCAAATGGGTATGCGTGTGGGCCGCTATTCCTACGCCACTGCTATTGGTCTCTTCAAATCGGTAGTGTCCATGATTCTGCTTGTAATTGCCAACTTTACCACATCAAAGCTTCAAGGCAGTTCCCTGTTCTGAGCCCTCTGAGGTAGCTTTCGATATCTTACTAATAAAGGAGAGAGACTATTGGCGGCAGCAACAAAAAACTGGCGTAAGCAGCGCACTACCGGCGAAATTATCTTCGATGTCCTGATCGTCATATTGATGTGCGCTATCTGCTTCATCACTATATACCCTATCTGGTATGTCATTGTAAATTCCTTTAACGACGGAGCCGACGCCATGCGCGGCGGAATTTTCTGGTGGCCCCGCGTGTTTTCCCTGGAAAACTACAAGACCGTGTTCAAAGACAGTTCCATCCTCACTGCTTTCGGCGTGACGGTGCTGCGAACTCTTGTGGGCACTGTGCTCAATGTTTTTTTCACGGCTATGGTAGCTTACGGTCTGTCGAAGACCCGACTCATCGGGCGTAATTTTTATCTGACTATGGGAATTATCACCATGATGTTCAACGGCGGTCTGATTCCCACTTTCCTGCTCTACAAAAACCTGAATCTGTTGGACAACTTTCTGGTGTTCGTCATCCCCGCCATGTTCAGCTTTTATAACGCCATCATTTTTATGAGCTTCTTCCGGGAGATCCCCGCTTCCCTGGAAGAATCTGCTGAAATCGACGGAGCCAACGACTTCCTTATTTTTTTGCGGATCATCCTTCCTCTCTCGAAACCGGTGCTTGCCACCATCGCCCTGTTCAGCGGCGTCTATCATTGGAACGATTATTTTTCCGGTGTAATCTATATTAACAAGCCTTCCCTTCAGCCCATACAAACCTATCTGTACCGGATGGTGGCGGAGGCGGGTTCCAACCAGATGGCGGCCCAGACGGCGGATGTGGTAAAATCCACCACCTCCATGTCTCTGAAGCTGGCTACCATGGTAGTCACCACGTTGCCTATTGTCTGTGTCTATCCATTCCTGCAGAAATATTTCGTCAAGGGTATGATGATAGGCGCAGTAAAAGGATAAATCTCAATCAAAGGAGAATCGCTATGAGAAAGACAAAAAAATGGCTGGCCGCGCTGCTCGCTGCAGCTCTGCTGGTCAGTACAGCCGCCTGCGGCAGCCCTTCCTCCTCCGGCAGCTCTTCCGAGAGCTCAAAGGGCAGTTCCTCTGCTTCTTCCGCCGTATCCCAGGAAGGATCGGAACCCAGCACGGCGGATGTGTCCGACGCCGAGCCTGGCTGGAAGCAGCATGCCGACGAGCCGATCACCCTGCAGTGGTACGTGAACTATTCCTGGTTCCCGAGAAAATGGGAGGGCTCTAAAGCCACGGAAAAGTACACAAAGGATACCGGCATCAATGTGGAGCTGATCATCCCCGCAGGTAACGAGGCGGAGAAGCTCAACACCATGATCGCTTCCGATACCCTGCCCGACCTGATCACTCTGGGCTGCACCGATACCCAAGTAGCTGAAATGATCGATGCTGAGATGGTATTGCCGCTGAATAAACTTGCGGATGAGCACGATCCCTATTTCTACAAGGTTGCCAATCAGGAACGTCTGGACTGGTACACCCAGGATGACGGCAACGTCTACGGCTATCCCAATGCCTCCTATTCCTTCAGCGACTATGAGAAGTACGGCAACATCCCCTCCAACCAGGTTTACATGGTCCGCAAGGATATGTACGAAGCGTTGGGCAAGCCCGACATGACTACGCCAGAGGGCTTCGTCAATACTCTGGTTGCGGCGAAAGAAAAGTTCCCGGACGTGGACGGCAGCCCGCTGATTCCTCTGGGCACCCACGAATTCGGGGACACCGGCTGCTGGGCATTGGAATCCTACCTGCAGAACTTCCTTGCCATCCCCTATGAAGTGGACGGCAAGTGGTATGACCGGTATACCGATCCCGAATACATCACATGGCTGAAAGCGCTGCGCGAATGCGGAGAAAAAGGCCTGCTGGCCAATGACATCTTCGTTGACAAGCGTTCCCAGATGGAGGAAAAGATCGTTCAGGGCCGCTACTTCTCCATGCTCTACCAGAGAACAGATATGGCGACCCAGCAGAAGATTGTCTATGAGAATGATCCCGAAAAGATCTATATTGCCATTGACGGCCCCAAGAATTCCAAGGGTGACGATTACACCCTGCCCGGCGGCAGCATCCAGGGCTGGACTCTGACCATGATCGGCGCCAACACGGAACACCCGGACCGCTGTATCCAGCTCTTCTCCTATTTCATGGAGCCTGAAACCCAGATGACCATGCATTTCGGCCCTGAGGGCGTCGGTTACACCATGGTTGACGGCAAGCCCCAGTGGATTGAAGAGGCCAAGGAACTCAGCGACAAAGACACCGACGCCTTTGAAAACCAGATCAACGGCGGCATGTGGATGCTTCTGGATTACGCCATGCAGCTTGAATGGTCTGATCCGCCCAAAGACCCCCTCGGCCAGCTGGAAGAGTGGACTTATGACTACGCTTTCAACCCCTCCGTTTACAATATTACAACGCCTGCCGCAGATTCGGAAGAAATGACGATAAAGACCAACATCGAAGCTCTGTGGGGGAAGACCCTGCCGAAACTGTTGCTCGCTCCTACAGAAGAAGAATTCGATCAGATCTTTGAGCAGTGGAAGAAGGACCGCGACGCTGCTGGATTTGACAAATGGATGGCTTATCAGCAGGCCCAATATGAAAAAAATAAGGAAAAGCTTGGTCTTTGAGCCCTGTTTCCATGTTTCAAAGCTCGTTCTGACAGATAGAGAGCGGCCCGATTTTTCGGGCCGCCCTTTTCTTTTTTTCTAACAAGCAACCGCAGTCCCCTATGATTTGATTTTTTATCCAGAACACGATGTCGTTTACTGGATATTTGTTGGCTAATATGTTAGAATTATAACTGCCCCAGGGGCTTTTCTTTAGAAAAGCCCCTGGAAACGGTATACCGTTTCCCATTTTTGGGGTTCCTCCCGGTTCACGCATTCCCACCTGTGAGAGTGATACCATGAAAAATCAATACCAAAGGTTCCGTCTGAAATACCAGCTCCTGCTAATCGTGATCATCGTATTTCTGGTGCCTACTCTGTTTTTTTACATTGTCCTGCTGAACAATTATGCCCAGTCACAGATGGAGCAATCAATTAAATCCGCCCAGTCCGCCTTGGAAAAAAGTGCGGCACAGGTGGAACAGAATGCTCAGGCCTGCGTACTGACCACCCAGAGTTTTCTGAACAACCAGGGCCTCACGGCAGCCCTCCAAAAATTCGTTTTGGACGAAAACACCAACGCCCTGGAACTGCTGGATTTCAAGCTGACAGAGGTCACTGCCAATGACCGGCTGATCAACAACAACCCTTACCTGTATCAAGCTCGCATCTATATGGACTCTGACAGGATTACCGAGATCATGCCGCTGCTGTACAACAGGCGCCGCATGCAGCGCCAACCCTGGTATCAGAAGGAGCGCAGCCTGATGGAAGGCTGGCACTTCAATTATTCGGACCGGCTGTTCGACTCTGAATCCTGGAACAATGAGCAGCATCTGGCTTCCCTGGTATCCTGCTGCTACAGCTTTGACGGCATGTATCTGGGAATCCTGGAAGTATCCACCCGGATGGACCTGCTGTTCCCCACTTTATTTCAAAATGACAAGGAGACCTGGAACGGCTTCCTGACCACAGACGGCCGCCTCTATTACAACACCGGGGATGTTCCATGGGAACCTGAAACAACCTCCATTCTCAGCCAGCTGGACGCCAACCGGGCAGAGCCTCAGCACTCAATCCAAAAGACAGAGAAGGGAACCTACATACTCTGTTACTATCCGTTGTCCGGCCTGCCAGGCGGTCTTGTTACCGCCTCCCGGCTGGATGAAAAGATGCAGGGAATTAAAACCACGCAAAATCTGCTGGTAACAGGAATTGTGCTTTTAGGAATCTGTTTCTGCCTCTTCATCAGCAAGCTGATAGACATGGTGCTGAAGCGGTTTTACAGAGTGGTGTCCGCCATTGAAAGCATTCAGTCCGAAAACCTCAGCGTGGAGATACCTGAGACCGGAAATGATGAAATCGGTATTCTCGCCTCCAGTATCCGGCGTATGACAGAGCGCATTCAGGTTCTGGTTTCAGAGAGCGTTCAGAGAGAACGGCTGATCAAAGATTCCGAAATCAGGGCGTTGCAGAACCAGATCAATACCCATTTTATTTACAACGTGCTGGAATCCATAAAAATGATGGCAGAAATTGATGAGAAGTATGATATTTCCGATGCGGTCACTTCTCTTGGGAAGCTCCTGCGCTACAGCATGAAGTGGTCCTCTCCTCTGGTGACTGTGGGAGACGAGCTGGAATATATCCGTAACTATATCTCTCTGATGAGGCTGCGGTATGATTACAGCATCTTTCTTACCATTGAAATTCCCAAGGAGCTTCTGGATCAGCACATTCCTAAAATGTCCCTGCAGCCCATCATAGAAAACGCGATTTATCATGGGATAGAAGGCTTGCCAGAGGATGCCACGATCAAAATCCAGGGGTACCGCTGCCAAGTGGACAACGAGGACGCTTTCCGCATTGAAATTACGGATTCCGGCCGTGGCATGACAACTGAACAGCTTACTGCCCTGCAGGACCGCATTGACGGCAGAAGTCCTGACAATCCCAGCTCCAGTCATGGTATCGGTCTGAAAAATGTACAGGACCGTATCACACTCTTTTTCGGTGCTTCCTACCGGTTGCAGGTAGCGGCGGAAAAAGACCGCTATACCCAGGTATCCATAACCGTCCCCTTCTGCGAAAACTGACCATGATTACGGCAGCATTGAAGCAGCAGAATTGCAGGACAGAAATTTTCCCAACAGAAAGGTGTGCGTTATTCTGTGAAAAGACTTTTGATCGTGGAAGACGAGAAAATGATCAGACAGGGGCTGCGGGTAATGGCGCAACGCTCTCCGGTGGAAATTGGTGAAATTCTGGACTGCAAAAACGGAGAGGAAGCACTGGAAATCCTGCGCGGCACAGAGGTGGATGTGATGTTTACCGACGTCCGCATGCCCAATATGGACGGCATCACTCTGGTTCAAAGGCTGCAAACCCTCCCCCATCCGCCTCTCACCGTCATCATCAGCGGATATGACGATTTTTCTTATGCTGTGGAGGCGCTTCGCTGCGGCGCCAAAGAATACCTGCTCAAACCGGTGGAACGGGAGGACATTTCCCAGGTCCTGCAACGGCTGGAGGGGATGCTGCAGGAATCCCAGAAATCCCGTTCCCAGCCAAGCCCCCAAGGTGTTGGCTGTCAGCCGCTGAAATATTTTCTTCTCAATCCAAACGTCACCACTTCCGAGCGAGAGGCCGCCAGGGTCCTGTTTGAATCTTGGGTTGAAAAAGGACCTTACCTTGTGGCAGCCTGCAGGGAGAAGCTTGAATCCCCAGGAGCGGACCTGCCCTTTCTTTGTCTGGAAAACGTGGATGATACGGCCTGCCTATATTTGATCCGGGAACCGCAGTGGTCACATCTAGCCGCAACCTGCTTTGCTGGAAAAAGGACCGGCCTAAGCCGCCCCCAAACAGATTTTTCCCAATTGCCGGAAGCCTGCCGCATCGCTGTGGAATGCTGGACCCGAGCTTTCCTTACCGATGCGGAATTGCTTCAACCTGACGACGGGATGCCGGAACAGGAGGCTCCGCCGCTCTCCCAGGAGGATGCGGCGCGGATAGCACAGCTGATAGGGACAGAAAAGTTGGATCAGGTTCAGGCCTTGCTGGACAAATTCTTTCTTTTGGCCGGCTCCGGTAAACTGTCCGGAGTTTCTTTCAGCGGCAGCATTGCCAATCTGCTTCATCAGGTGGAAACTCTATATCGGAACAAGCTTGCCAACAGGGTGGACCGGCTTCATCCCCTGTATCATCCTTATTCCTATCCTTCCCTGCAGGACTTTCAGACCGCCCTTTGGAATTTTCTCACAGAAGCCAACAAAAGTATCCTACAGCAGCACAGCGCCTCTCGCAAGACCGGAAAGATGGAGGAGGCTGTGGCTTATATCCAGCAGAATTACCAAAGGGACCTGAACATGGCCATGGTTTCCAACCACATCTCTGTCAGCTATTCCTTTTTCTCCCAAGCCTTTAAAGAATATACTGGCATGAATTTCATCAATTATCTTAAGGATCTCCGCATTCAGCATGCGAAAGAACTGCTGGTTACCACCGACCTGCACATCGCTGAAATCAGCCTGCAGGCAGGCTTCGAAAATGAAAAGCATTTCATGAAGGTATTCCGCAGCATGGTGGGCGTTTCCCCTACCGAATACCGCAGGAACACCGGCAAAAAGAGCTGAGCCGTAAATCTATCTCCTCCGCTGTGGCAAGAAAATGCCTGAATTTCCCTCTCGGGGCAACTCAGGCATTTTCTTATTCGGAAAGCAGCAGCGGAAATGCTGTCCCTTACTTGTGGTATTTGGTATGGTTCAAAATCTGAAATGCCCGGTATAGCTGCTCGCAAAGCATTACCCGAGCCAGTTGGTGCGGAAAGGTCATCTCCGACATGGAAAGTCCCTCTCCCGCCTGCTTGACTTGCGGGGAGAGTCCATAGGAGCTGCCGATTGCCAAGGTAACGGCACCTGGGGACTGCATGGCTGCAGACAATCGCCTGGCAAACCCTTCAGAACCCGTCTGCTTTCCCTCGAGGCAAAGTGGGATCAATTGCCCGGCCGACTGCTTCAGAATCGCCTCGCCTTCCCGCTCCAGGGCGGCTTGAATTTGGGCGGAAGAAGGGTCGGAAGGTAGCCGTTCTTCCGGAAGCTCCCTGATTTCAAACTTGCAAAACGGCCGCAGGCGCTTTTCATATTCCGCCACCGCCTCACGCCAATAGGTCTCTTTCAGCTTTCCTACACACACCAGCCTTACAGTGAGCACCAGAAATTCCTCCATCTTCAAACTACTGAAACAAAACCACGCTTTCCACCGGCGTCATTTCGCCCCTTTTGTACAGAGATTACAGTCAGACAGGGCCTCCCGTTTTTCTCTGTAAAAGATTTTTGACCCGCCTGTTTCCACAACAGATTTGGCAATTTCTAAAAGATCATAGTTTTCCCATCCGTATTCTCCGGCCTGGCGGCATCCAGCAAGAAATCGACATTGGGGACATAACCCGCTTCCACAAGCGAGGCAAGGGCGGTTTCCAGCGCAATGGCCCGCGTGTTATTTTCCCTGCTCAAATGCGCCAGCAAAATCCGTTTCGTGCCGCTCCTAGCCAGCTTCGGCAAAAACGCAGCGCAAGCCGCGTTGGAAAGATGGCCCCGGTCTGACAGGATACGCCGTTTCAGATGATAGGGATATCCCCCGTTACGAAGCATCTCCACATCATGATTGGATTCAATTACTGCGAAATCTGCCCCCAGCAGGTTTTCCATCACTTCCTCTGAAAGGCATCCCAGATCCGTGGACAAGGTAAAACACCTGTCGTCCTCTGTTTTAATCCGAAATCCCAGGGATTCCGCACAGTCATGAGACGTGTGAAAGGGTGTGACCGTCATATCCGCCAACTGCATCCCCGTTTCCGCCACATGAGTTTCCGCATCCGCCAAAGCCCCTTCCAATGCCTGCAGGGTCCCCTGGGAGGCAATGATGGGCAGATGATATTTTTTGGCAAACACCCGCACGCCATTGACGTGATCCGTATGCTCGTGAGTGAGCAGAATTCCCTGAACCGCCAACGGGTCAATCCCGCAGGCGCGCAGCATGTTGTCCAGCTGCCGCGCACTGCGGCCGGCGTCGAGCAGCAAACCTGCGCTTCTTGAACCTATGTAATAGCTGTTCCCTGAGCTTCCGCTGAACAGGGGGCATAACCTTGCCATACAAATATCCTCGTTTCTGCAATCGCTAAAGCAGGGAAACCCGAATTGGGTTTCCCTGCAGGTTTTTCAAATGAATTCAGCCGATCTTGTCCAGTGTACGTTCCGGCTCTTCCATCCGGTAAATATCAGCGCCAAGCTCTACCAGCTTCTCTACAATGTTCTCGTAGCCGCGCTCGATATACTGTACATCCTCTACCTGTGTGGTGCCTTCCGCTACCAAACCGGCAATCACCATCGCCGCGCCTGCGCGGAGATCCAGCGCCCGAACAGGAGCCCCTTTCAGGCGGTCCGCACCTTCTACAATGGCCACCTTGCCATCCACTGTGATCTGTGCTCCCATTCGTCTGAGCTCGTCCACATATTTAAAACGATTATTTTCCCATACGCTCTCGTTTACCATGCTTGTCCCCTTTGCAACGGAGAGAAGCGTCGTGATCTGCGGCTGCATATCCGTAGGAAAGCCGGGATGAGGCATAGTCTTTACATTGCACTTGCGCAGAGGCCGCTCACATAAAACGCGGACAGTGTCGTCCCCTTCTTCTATAGTGACGCCCATTTCCACCAGTTTTGCAGAAATAGATTCCAAATGCTTCGGCGTCACATTTTTCACAACCACATCGCCGCCCGTAGCCGCTGCAGCCACCATGTACGTACCCGCCTCAATCTGATCGGGAATGATGGAATAAGTGACGCCGCGCAGCCGCTGCACCCCATGAATCTTAATGGTGTCAGTACCCGCCCCGCGGATATCCGCCCCCATTGTGTTTAAAAAGTTGGCCAAGTCTACAATGTGGGGCTCCCTGGCGGCATTTTCAATCACTGTAAGCCCTCTTGCCTTTACAGCAGCCAGCATGATATTCATCGTCGCGCCTACGGTGACCACATCGAGATAGATATTGGCTCCGTGTAGGTCGTTTTTGGCGGAGACGGAGATCATGCCGTTATCAAGGCTGTAATCACAGCCCAGGGCTACAAACCCCTTCAGGTGCTGGTCAATGGGCCGTACGCCGAAATTACAGCCGCCCGGCAGCGGCACCACGGCATTGCGGCAGCGCCCCAACAGTGCGCCGATAAAGTAATACGAAGCACGGATGCGGCGGGCAATCTCTGCCGAAACAGTGTCTGTCATAATGGGACGAGGATCGATCTCCACGGTATGAAGATCCAGGTATTCCACTCTGGCTCCCATTTCTTTCAGGATATAGGTGAGTGTTTTCACGTCGGAAATATCCGGGATATTCTCGATGCGGCAGGGAGAATCTGAAAGAATCACAGCGGGGAGAATGGCCACTGCTGCATTTTTGGCTCCGCTGATATTTACTTCGCCTGTCAGACGGCATCCGCCTTTGATCACGTATTTATCCAAATTTACACTTCCTAACGACTTTGAGGACAAGTCAGTTTGAAGAACATTTTTACTTGTTAAATTAGTATTTGACCGTTGTTAATAATAATACATACCGGTCAAAAAGTCAATATCAGGAACGCCCAACGCCCTGATACTCACAAAACCTTACCGAATCTGCACATAATTTACGTCATCCGACAGCGTTTTGCATTTCGGCGATTTATCTATAAAAGCATGACATCAACTACTTTTTTTGCCAAATACAACAGGCTTCTCTTCCCCTCTGCGCAGCCGGCCGATATTGGAACGATGTTTGATGAGCACAGTCCCCCCGATAAAGAGCGAGGCCGCCGTTACAAACAGCAGATACCAAAGAGAGCGCTCCGCATTGCCCTGCAGCGGACTTCCTGAAAAATCGAAAAAGTAAACCAGGAGAAACGTGTACACGGGGTAGGCCACAGCACAGACCACTGAGGCCAGGGACACAATCCGTTTCCAGAGGAACACGAGCAGGAAGGTTCCGATCACCAGCAGAAATGCCCTCCAATCCAGCAGGGCAATCATTGCCGCGGAAGCAACCACGCCTTTTCCTCCCCGGAAACCGTAGTAAACAGGAAAGATATGCCCCATCACGCAGGCCATCCCTGCTATGTACTGGCCCGCTTTTACCAGCTCATAAGAGACGGGCAGGCCCAGCAGAAAAAATGCCAGGTACATAATGAGGTAGGCCAGCAGCACGGCGGCGACACACTTGACAAAATCACCCACAAAGGTGAGAATGGCAGGCACCTTCCCGACAGTGCGCAGCACATTGGTCATTCCGGCGTTCCCACTGCCGTATTTGCGAATATCTTCCTTATGTTTAAACAGTCTGGTCAAAATGATCGACCAATTGATACTGCCCAGCAAATAACCGGCCACAGCAGCGAGAAGCATGGGCAAAACAAGATATCCCAGATATTCCATTGTATAGGCGCTCCCACCCATTCCCGGGCAGAGCGCTCTTCCCTCCTCTGCTATTCTTTATCCTTTCGCTCACGCACAATCATTCTCACCGGGGTCCCTTCCAGGCCGAACGTATCCCGGATCCGGTTTTCCAGATAGCGCTGGTAAGAGAAATGAAACAATTCTTTATCGTTGACAAAACAGATAAAAGTAGGGGGCTTTGTGGATGCCTGGGTCATATAATAGATTTTCAGCCGTTTGCCTTTGTCCGTGGGCGGCTGTACCCGTGCAGTAGCCTGGGCCAGGATATCGTTGAGCATTCCAGTGGTTACCCGCATGGCGTTGCTGGAAGCGACCAAGTGGATCAATTCAAACATCCTATCCAGCCTTTGGCCGGTTTTAGCCGAAATAAACAGGATCGGCGCGTAGGACATAAAGGAAAAATCCTTTTCAAGCTGTGTGCGCATTTCCTGCATGGTCTTGTCATCTTTTTCCACTGCATCCCATTTATTGACCAGGATGATGCAGCCCTTGCCCGCCTCATGGGCAATACCGGCCACCTTGGAGTCCTGCTCAGTGAACCCTACCTCTCCATCAATGAGGATCAGGCATACGTCGGCACGCTCCACAGCCATCTCAGCGCGAAGATTGCTGTAATGCTCAATGGCATCTTCCACCTTGCTTTTCCGGCGCAGCCCAGCCGTGTCGATAAAGGTAAAGGTTCCAAAGGTGTTTTCAATCGTGGTATCCACTGCATCACGGGTAGTCCCCGCGATATCAGAGACGATGCAGCGGTTTTCTCCCGCAACCTTGTTGACCAGAGAGGATTTCCCCACATTCGGCTTTCCGATTACGGCAACCTTGATGATCTCGCCCTCTTCCTCCTCTTCTTCCGGGAATTCGATAAGCTCGCAGATCCGGTCCAACAGGTCGCCGGTACCGTGGCCATGGACAGAGGAAACCATCATAGGATCTCCCAGGCCGAGGTTATAAAACTCATAGAACTCCGCAGGCGGGTCTCCCACCTGATCGCACTTGTTAACACACAAAACCACCGGCACGCCGCTTTTGAGCAGCATAGCTGCAATATCGGCGTCCGTAGCGGTGACGCCGGATCGAACGTCCGTCACCAGCACAATGGCGTCTGCCGCCCCAATGGCAAGCTGCGCCTGCTCCCGCATTTGCGATAAAATGATATCTTTGGAGGCGGGCTCAATCCCTCCGGTATCCACCACGGAAAATTTTTTTCCGCACCATTCCACATCCCCGAAAATCCGGTCCCGGGTCACGCCGGGAGTATCCTCCACGATGGAGAGCCTCTGCCCCACAATTTTATTGAAAAGTGTAGACTTTCCCACATTCGGCCTGCCTACAATGGCAACAATCGGTTTTCCCATAACTTAGTTCTTACCCCGCTTTCCTGTCTGCCCGAACGGGGCAGCCTCTCTGTCTCTGTGAGCTCGTCCCGAAAGGGCGGCTCCTGTTCCTATTTTCCGTCGTGCCTCCCACGCTCAGGCAGAAGCCGTCACTGCCCCGCTCCCTCATAAGGATTATGGCGCGGGGCGTCAGACACATAGTTTCCTGCAATGGCCCCAGCCAGGGCCTCGCCGGTATTTTCCACCCGAAAAGAGGGAACCCCCAGCTCCCGGGACAATTCCTCCAGCGTCATGTCGTCCAGAAAGATATCTTCCCCGCTCTTCATCATGTTGGAAGCCAGCAGTACGGCATCCCCCAGCTCCCTGCCTTTCAGCGCTCCGACAATATCCACGCCAGTGAGAAGGCCGGTCACATCCACTGTACCGCCGAAGAAATCATTGTGCACCGGCACCAGATCTATAGTTAAATTATGGCATTTTGCGCGCAATCCGTCAAGCATGGAATCTAAAAAAGCATAGCCTGCCTCTCCTGTGGGAATCGTGACTTTCCGGGGCTGCTCCGGTAACCGCAGTTCCTCCAGCGCCCAGTCAAACTCATCCTGAAGATTCCGCAGCATCCCCACCCCGTTTTCAATCTGCGGAAAATCCTCATAAAACTCCAAGGGAGGGATGGGCCGTTCCGCCATCAGGTACAGCTCATCAGAGGCAAACACAGTCCGGCTGCCCCGCACCTTTCTGAATTGCTCTCCGAAACGCTCAATGAGGTCCAGAACTTCGCCTGCCGTTTCCCTGTTATATGGAGTCAGCGGATACAAGCCCTCCCGATAGCGTGTCAGCCCTACCGGCACACAGGCAACGCTCAGGAGGCTCTCCCCCAAATCAAACAGCTTATGCAAAGTAGATTCTAACGCCGGGCCGTCATTGACGCCGGGGCAGAGTACAATCTGGCAGTTCAGCCTGATGCCTCCTTCCGCCAGCCGATACAGATGCCGCAAAGAGTCTCCGGCAAACCTGTTATTCATCATTTTGCAGCGGAGCTCCGGATCCATCGTGTGCACCGAAATATTGATGGGGCTGATATGCATTTTGAGCACACGATCGATCTCGCGGTCATCAATATTTGTCAGCGTGATATAATTGCCGAACAGAAAGGAAAGCCGGTCATCATCATCCTTGAAATAAAGAGTTTCCCGCATTCCAGGAGGAAGCTGATCGATAAAGCAGAAAATGCATTTGTTGCGGCAGGACCTCTGCTGATCCATCAGATACGTATCAAAGCAAAGCCCAAGCTGTGCATATTGAGGTTTCACAATCTCAGCACTATATTCTTTCCCACTGCGGCACAAATTAAGCCGCACATTCCTCTCCGTTTCAAAAAAACGGTAGTCAAGAACGTCAGTAATTTCATGGCCGTTGATAGCAAGCAATATGTCCCCCGCTCTGACTCCCGCTTTTTCAGCCCTGCTGTGCGGTTCCACACCGTCAATTTTCACCGCCATTGCCTCTCATCCTCCTTCTTCCGCATTTTCAGCGCCATACCGTTTGCGTCCACATACGGTTTTTTCGAAAAAAGAGAAGGGAGCGCATGGCCGCGTTCCCTTCTCTCCACTCTTTCAGAACAAATTACGCATCTTTCTTCACGACTGCTCTGCCGTTGTAATAGCCGCAATTGCCGCAAACTCTGTGAGGTGTTTTGTATTCTCCGCACTGAGGGCATTTCATAAGCGCGGGAGCCTGAAGCTTCCACACATTCGAACGTCTCTTATTCTGTCTTGCGCTGGATACCTTACCCTTAGGTACTGCCATGAGTAGCACCTCCTTATATGGAAAATTGAGATTTCATTTTGTTTCCGATGAATCCTGCAGCAATTTCTTCAGAATTTCCAGCCGGGAATCTGTCTGCTCTTTTTCGCAGGAACAATCCCCTAAATTCAGGTTAAAGCCACAACTGGGGCACAGCCCTCTGCAGTCTGGTGAACACAAAAATTTGCTGGGCATCTCAAGCAGGACATCCTCAGTGAGAAGCTCGTCCAAATCGAGCCTTTCTCCAGGTACGAGAATGTAATCATCGTCATCCTCTTCTTCGTTAAGCTCCCGCACCAGCGTGTGGGAAAAACGCACGATCTTTTCCTGTACAGTCTCCTCATTGCACCGGTCACAGGGCATCGTCACTGTGTAATGCAAATGTGCTTCCAAGTCCACAGATCCCGCAAAGCTATGAAACACTGCACGCACTTTCACCGGTTCAAGAAACGGCTTGACACCGTTCACCTCAACCTGGGAAAGATCAAGATCGTATTCGACGGTATCGGACAGGTCATCCGACAAAAAATACTTTTTTAAATCGATTACCATAACCCTACCTCATGCCGTACTGATATATTATAATAAGTTCCATTTCTCTTGTCAAGAGTTTTCTCTGGACAAAAGGTACTCCAGAAAAGGAGGCGGCTATTTAGCCGCCTCCCGGTAAGGGATATTTTCTGTGAAGAATCCTGGGGCCATTTTACAGCCTGCTTTTTCCTCACCTGCCCTCTTTTCCTTATTTGGCAACAAACTCAGCAACAGACGCCGGAATTTCATCTTCAGCGGCGGAAATCGAAAGTACGAAATTGGTGTTTGCTTCCTCACCAAGCTTCTTGAGCTTCTCCACCAGTTCCTCCACAACCTCTGCCCCTGTTCCGGTAATCTTCAACGTAGAATCAATCAGAATATCCGTAACATCATAATTGCCTGCACAAATTCCACTGACAAAGCCAAACAGCATATCAGCACTTTGAATTTTATAGGCATCGGCATCCACCAGACGCGCAGCATGCGAAATATCATAGGTAAGCTTGAGGCCCTTTTCAATCACCACGACGCAGCCCTTCGAAGTTTCGAGCGCAGCATTTGCCAGTTCGATGAGCTTTTTCGTTTTGCCGGAGCCTTTTTTACCAGTTAAAAGAGTAATCATATTGCAACTCTCCTTAATTTATTATTCCGCCCGAAAAGGGCGGGAAGTACCTTGATTACTTCGACAGCCGCTTTTCGAGTTCCGCCTTGGCAGCCTCATAACCAGGCTTGCCCAGGAGAGCGAACATATTCTTTTTATAGCTTTCCACACCAGGCTGGTCAAAGGGATTCACTCCCAGCAGATAGCCGGAAATCGCGCAGGCCTTCTCGAAAAAGTAAATAATCTGGCCCAACGTATCCTCTGAAAAATCAGGGGCATGAATCACCACATTGGGGACGCCGCCGTCATTATGCGCCAATACAGTACCTTCAAAAGCCTTTTCATTGATAAACGCCATGGTGCGGCCTTCCAGGTAATTGAGTCCGTCCACATTTTCCGGGTCATTGCCCAGGGTTATTTCCTGTTTTGGCTGGTCGATGAGCATCACCGTTTCAAACAGAGTACGACGGCCGTCCTGGATATACTGTCCCAAGGAGTGCAAATCGGTAGAGAAGACGACGGATGCCGGGAAAAGTCCCTTATTGTCCTTGCCCTCGCTCTCTCCGAACAGCTGCTTCCACCACTCGTTCATCATGGCATAGCGCGGCTCATAACTTACCATCACTTCGGTGCATTTTCCCTTGTTGTAAAGGATGTTGCGGATTGCGGCATATTTATAACAATCATTTTCTTCCAGAGAAGGCTTTCCATACAGTTCTGCCGCTTTGGCTGCACCGGCCATCAGCGCATCGATATCCGCGCCGGCCACCGCAATGGGAAGCAGGCCTACCGCGGTCAGCACCGAGTAGCGTCCGCCCACGTCATCAGGCACCACAAAGGTCTCATAGCCTTCTTTATCGGCCAGCTGCTTCAGCGTCCCCTTCGCCTTATCGGTTGTACAGAAAATTCTGTCCTTTGCACCCTCTTTTCCGTATTTTTTCTCCAGAAGTTCCCGGAAAACGCGGAATGCAATGGCAGGCTCAGTGGTAGTGCCTGACTTTGAAATCATGTTGATGGAAACATCCTTGCCCTCGCAGATGGAAACCAATTCTGCCAAAGCGGTAGAGCTAATGCTATTGCCAGTAAAGTAGATGTTGGGGGTATCCTTTTTCAGGTCGTTATAACGGTCGGACTTCAAAAACTCAATGGCAGCCCGGGCACCCAGATAGGAACCGCCGATTCCGATGACGATAAAAACATCGGAATTTTTCTTGATACGCCCGGCCGCAGCCTTAATTCTCGCAAATTCTTCTTTGTCATAATCGGTGGGAAGCGTCACCCAACCGATAAAATCATTGCCCAAACCAGTACCGGAATGCAACAGTTCATGCGCAGCTTTTACCTGCGGTTCCATGGCTTTATATTCCTGTCCGGAAACAAATCCCTTCAGGTACCCGTCCTCCAGCTTTAAAGGCATTGTTAAGACCTCCTGAATTTTTATTTTTCCTGTTTTTTATATTCTACAATAAGTCAAAGGAATTTGCAAGTTGGCGTCCATGGATATTTACGAAAAGTTCAGAAAGCCTAAAAACTCACAAAACTGCGCAGCAGATAAAAAAAGGAAGAGCTAAATGTGATTTTTTCCGCGTTTCCTGCCGCTGTAATTTCGACCTCTGCCATTGTCTCCCCATTTACCAGAAACTTCACTTTACCGAGGACATCGCCTTCGTTTACCGGAGCTTCAATCGTTTCCTGCAGCTCCACTTTTTCCTCAACCGTTCCCTGGTCGCTGGACTTTAACAAAATTTTCGGCATCTCCCCAACTTTAACCTTCACCGTGTCCTGCATGGCCCCTTTCACCGGCACTTCAGGAAGTTCAGGCGTCTCCGGCACGGTCACGGACCAATTGGCAAAACCGTAATCCAACAGTGCCGCTGCGTCTTTAAACCGGTTATCTGTGCTGTCAGCTCCCAGTATAACGGAAATCAATCCCAGAGAATTGCGTTCTGCCGTAGCGGTGATGCAGCTTCCAGCCTGAGAGGTCGTACCGGTTTTCAAACCGGTGATGCCGTTATAGGTACGGATCAGCTTATTGGTATTTACCAGCTGGGTTTGCCCGTCCCGTACATAGTCGATCCAGGTCAAAGTATAATCGAAAATTTTAGGGTGCGTCAGCAGTTCCCGGCTCATCAGCGCCACATCATGTGCGCTGGTCACGTGGCCTTCCTCATCGAGTCCATTGCAGTTTTTAAACACAGTATCGTTCATACCCAATTCCTGGGCTTTCTGGTTCATCCTCTGAACAAAGGCTTCCTCACTGCCCCCCACGTTTTCTGCCAGCACAACCGCCGCATCGTTGGCGCTCATAATCACCGTCGCCTTCAGCAGATCGTCCACCGTCATAGCTTCGCCTTCCTTCAGCCAGATATCCGACCCGCCCATGGAAGAGGCGTGGGCCGACGCCGTGAGGGTATCTGTCAAGGAAAGCTGCCCGGAGTCAATGGCGTCGAAAGTGAGACATAAGGTCATCACCTTTGTGATAGAAGCACAGGGCCGCACTTCGTGCGAGTTTTTTTCAAAGAGGACTTTCCCAGTGGACGCCTCCATCAGCACAGCCGACGGAGCTGAGATTTCCACCTCATCCGCACTGGCTAAAACGCCAGGCATGACTGCTATTCCTAACAGGACTGCCGCCAGAAGCACCGCTATTTTCCGTTTCATTTCTGTTCCACCTTTCTTCTCTTGCTGCCGTTTTCCAATTTATAGATATGCATTTCTCTGCAAAATCATGGCAAAAAATGAGCCATGGAAAGAAATTCCATGGCTCGCATATTTGGCAGCAAAATTATTCTTTTTTCCAGAGACCAGCAAAATTTTCCGCAGCCAGACTTACAAGGAGGCGTACTTTCTTATAAATCCGGCGGTCCATATAGCGGCGCGCCCCATAAACTCCCGTACCGTTACAACGCCAATGTAGCGCAGCGGCAGATGCTTTTCCGGCTGCTGGGCATACCAGTTCAGCGTTCTGTCCTTCCAGAGATCAGCCTCCTGTCCCGAAAGTACTTCCCCCACATCCTGTCCCCGCGCCTGTCTCAGGTACTCCCAGACCCTTTCCCGCCATGGCAGTTCCCGATATAAAAGCAAGTCGATTTGATCCGTGTCGCTATAATAGGCCTGCCGGACCGTCTGCACCGGAGAGGGATCCGCACCGTACCGAGCGGTATAGGGGCCATAAACCAGTTCGTTCCAATAGGCGTCTGTCAACACATGCACCGCATAGCCAAGAAAAAAATCCGCATTCTCTCTGCCTGTATGGCGCTGTAAAAACATGGCGACAGACGTCAAATCAGACGTATGGCGTGTTCCCAGATGGGACGCCACCTTAGCTTCCGGTCCTGGATCTTTCCGCATATGTACGCCATCCGGCGCTATGCTGCCCAAATAGAATGCGGGAAAATCCCGAATATGCAGCAGACCTTCCTCTATCATTCCATGAGCAGTTCCCAAATGTACCATGGGCAGCGGCATTTTTCTCTTTTCCTCCTGTTCTCCCACATTTTCGATCCCCTCAAGCATTTTCTCTCTTGACTCTCAAATAGGCGCCAGGGACAATAGGAGCTTCCGTTTTCCAAAACACAGTCATCTCCGCATGAGGCGCCACTTCAATCGGTTCCATCTCCCCATTCCACAGCTCCTGCAGTTCTGCAGTAACTGGATCGGCATGGGGCTGCAGCACATCGACAGTTTCTCCACGGAAAAACCTGCCGCGCTGCCTTAACTCGATGAAACCGTTCCGACTTCCCACGCAGACAGCCACCACCTCATAATGCCGGATATATCTGTCATTTTCCGGTGTCTGTCCCGGTTCGCCGCCGAAGTAAAATCCAGTGGAATATTCCCTGTGGCTCAGCTTCTCCGTCTCTTCCACAATGTCCTGCGGCAGGGGAACCCCCGGGTGTTCCCAGTGAAAATCTACTGCCCTGCGGTAAGCGGAAGTCGCTGAAGCAACGTAGTAGGCGGATTTAGCCCGGCCCTCAATCTTCAGGCTGGAGATTCCAGCCTCTACTAACTCCGGGATATGTTCAACCATACATAAATCTTTCGAACTGAACAAATAGGCGCCCTTTTCTTCCTGCACCAGAGAAAACCTCTCTTCCGGACGCCGGCGTTCCGTGACAAAATATTCCCAACGGCAGGGCTGCGCACATTCTCCCCGATTGGCATCCCGGTCCGTCAAATAGTTGGAAATCAAACATCTTCCAGAGAAGGACATGCACATCGCTCCATGTACAAACGCCTCCAATTCCAGTTCCCGGGGCGTATGTTCCCGGATTTCCCGGATTTCCGTCAGCGGTACCTCTCTGGCCAGCACCACACGTTTGGCTCCCAGTTCGTAAAAGGCGTTGGCCGTCTCATAATTCACCACGCCGGCCTGTGTGGAGACATGCAGCTCCACTCCGGGCGCATACTGCTTTGCCAGCATCATAACGCCCAGATCTGTCACTATAAAGGCGTCCACGCCTATTTCTGCACAAAACTCCAAAAATCCCGGCAGCTCTGCAAGTTCATAATTCCGTGGAAGCGTGTTGCAGGTAATATATACCTTCACTCCGTGCTGATGGCAGTACTGAACGGCCCATTGCAGCTCCTCTTCCCCAAAATTAGAGGGAGCCCGGCGCATTCCAAAATTTTTCCCCGCCAGATACACGGCGTCCGCTCCGTACTGTACAGCCGAGAGGAGCCGCTCCCGGTCCCCGCAGGGAGAGAGCAGCTCCGGCTTTCTTTCCATCGTTTTTATTGTTTCCTTCATCAATCCGTCAGCCCCGCCTCAACCAAATTTGCAAGATGATCCTCTTCATTCGTGGCATAATAGGCCGTACCGTCGGCGCTATGGCAGAAGTAGAGATATTCTGCAGCATCGCCGTCGGTATTTGGCTGCAGCGCCGCCTTGATGGCGTCCAGGCCCGGATTGCATATGGCGCCCGCCGGCAAACCTGTGATCTCATACGTATCGTAATTGCCATGGGGCAGTGCGCCCTGTTCTGGAATATCAGCCCGCGTCTTGTAGGGATAGAACATGGTGGAGTCGCACTGCAGCATCGGCACCCCATAATCCACCCCAAAGCTGAGCCTGTTATGCAGGACCGCGGAGACATTGTACATGTCGTTGGTATTGGCAGCCTCAGCTTGAATGATGGAAGCCAGGGTGACAACCTGATCCAGGGACATGCCGGAATTTGCGATTTTGGTCTGCAGATCGTCCGTCAGCCGCTTTTCAAAGTTCGTCAGCAGCTTGCCCACCACATCAGCCAGCTCTTCCCCTTTATAAAAATCATAGGTATCGGGGAACAGGTATCCCTCCAGCTTATAATACTTGCCGGAGGCATCCCCCATTTGAGCAACCATCGGGTAGCCGCTGAAATCCCCGCTGTTGAGAATATCGAGGAATTCCTGGGCAGAGCAGACCTCATTTTCTTCCAGCAGCTGCGCCACCTGCAGCACCGTATAACCCTCAGGGAAGGTCACCGTAACTGTTTCCCTGCTCTCATTGCCGCCCTGAAGCTTGTTAATGATATCCTCATAGTCCAAGTTGGTTGCAAGCTCATACGGACCGGGCTGAAAATACTGCATATCAGCAGTCACCTTGCAATAAATGGTGAAGAATTCCTTCTTGGAAATGACGCCCTTTTGGTAGAGGATGTCCGCCAGCTGTTCAGCCGTCACATTGGCAGGAATCACCACTTCCGCTTTTCCCTGGTTCCGGCCCACCGCAAAGAAATCGTTGGAACCGCCAATGAGATAGCTGGCCAATGTAAACGACACCAGCAGCACCATGGCCAGCCACACCAAGGAAAACACCCGGCGGTTTTTTCTTGCTTTCAGCTTATTGCGCTTTTTATGGGCTTTTTCCTCCGCCCTGCGTTCTTTTTCCGTATAATAGATTTTTTTGTTCATGGGAGGTTCGGCATAAGAAGCGGAGGCTTCTCTCTTCCGCTCCGGCACAGGTACAGGACCTGTCGCAAGCTTGTTCTCGTCAATATTGAGTTTAAAAGTTCCCGTACCTTTCGGCACATTCCTGTTATTTCTACTGCGATCGTCCATAGAATTCCTTCCTTTCCGGGCACTGCGGAGAAACCGCAAAGCTTCCATCCTCCGTGATCAGAATCTGCACCCTTTGATCGTGCGGTTCCCGGGGCAGTTCCTGCTGTACCAGCTCCCGATAGCACAGTCCCGCCGCCACGATTTTTTTCCCCGCCAAAAAGCGGTCGTAATATCCCTTTCCATAGCCCAGCCGGTAGCCCAACCGATCAAAAGCTATGCCCGGCACCAAACAAAGAGCAGTTTGCCAATCCGTATGATCCAGACTTTTCTTCGGATCCGGCTCCAAAATACCGTACCGGCCCGGTTTCAGTTCCTCTGTTGAATCGATCCGGCAGAAAAACATGGCGCCGTCCCCTGGAGGACAATAGGGGGCACAAACCTCTTTTCCCTGCTCCAGAGCCCGGCGCAGAATAAGAGCAGTACCCACTTCGCTGGCTCTGCCGATATACAGCAGCAAGCTGGCGGCCTGCCGGTATTGCGGCAGAGAAAGCAGGTTTTCCGCAATGGCTTCCTCCCGTTTCCTGCGATGTTCCAAACCGTCCCGCACCTCCAGCAGCTTCTTTCGCAGCTCCTGCTTTGACGGGTTTAGGACTCCCATTGTATGGAATCCCTAAGCTCGTCGGACTTTTCTTTGGAAACCAGCAGCTCCACCAGCTTCAGGCCGAACTGTGTGGAAACACCCATTCCCCTTGCCGTTAGTATGTTCCCATCCTGGCAGACATAGTCAGCTGAAAGAACAGCTCCCTCAAGCTCCTGCTGGAATTTCGGAAACGCAGTCGCTTTTTTCCCCTGCAGCAGACCCTTATGTCCTAAAATGGAAGGCGCCGCGCAGATTGCCGCCACAAGGACACCCTTCCCCACGCAGCTGTCGATGCTCTCCTGCACGGCGGAAGAATGCTCCAGGTTGAGAGTGCCCGGCATTCCACCCGGAAGCACAATTGCCTCTGCCTGCGCCATCTCCGCCTCTTCAGCGAGAAGATCCGCCTTTACGGAAATGCCATGGGAACCGGTAATTTCCAGCCCTCCCACGCCTGCCAAGCCAACTTCAAGGCCAGCACGCCGCATGAGATCTACGGGAGTTAGGGCCTCAATTTCTTCAAAACCTTCCGCCAAAAACACATAGACCATACTTCTTCTTCCTTTCCATTTCATAATATTGCCCGCTGTCAGAGCAGTTCTTCCAGCTCGGAAAGCACTGACTGATGAATTTTCTCCCTCTCCAGGGGAACTCCATTCTCCGAACAGGGAATCACATGCCAATGCAGACGTTGTGCAGCAAAACGGGCAGTCTGCGCACAGTCCCGCAAAAAGGCCAGATCGCTCTCATGAATATCCTTTTTCTCTTCGTCCCCATGATACCTGCCCAAGAGCAATGCCTGTGAAACTTCTACCGGCATATCGAGAAAAAGCACCAGATCCGGCCTGGGAAGCCCCAACTTGTCATATTCAAAATCCTGCGCCCAGGAGAGGTAGTTTTCCCACTCTGTCCTGGGCAATTTCCCCAGTTGATAGATCATATTCGAGGTGGTATAGCGGTCGGCCAAAATGGGCACGCCGCCTTCATAATCCGCCTTCCAGTCAATCTGGAAACTGGCATACCGGTCCACCGCATAAAAAGCGCTGGCAGCGTAGGCGTTCACCTCTTCAGGATTCTTTCCAAAATCCCCATTCAAATACATTTTTACCAAGGCAGAGGAAGGGGAACCGTAATCTGGAAATGTGATTTTCCGCACCCTTCCGTATCTGGCGGAAAGGGCCTCATAGAGGAGCTGGGCCTGCGTGCCCTTTCCGCTTCCATCCAGTCCTTCCAGCACAATCAGGCTCATGAACACACTCTCCCTGAAACAGAATAATTGAACCTGTGAAACGGCTCCGCCCTTTCAGGCTCAAAGCGCTTCAAACTTCTTTCGGACTTCCTGCGGCCTGCCGCAGGACATTTTCCCCTCCGGACAACCACCCCGCAGGCAGGGCGGGCCCGCTTTCTGAAAGAGATGGGGTGCCACTGCCTTCACCTCCCGGAGCATTTGGGTAGCCAGCTCACGGATTTCCCACTGCGCCCGGTTGCAGCAGCGGTGGGTAAAAAAATTCATCAACGATCTGGCGTTCATGGTACAGATCATTTTAGTAGCACAGGCGTTGGGCAGCACGAAGCGCGCATCCTCTATGGCCTTTTTTTCCGCCTTGCGGGCCGCGCTCTTTTCATCCTCTCCCTGCGCAAGAAATTCCTTCCGGTGTTTTTCTTTCAGCAGAGCCGTCAGGCGTTCGTAATGCCGGGCGTCCTCAACCATTGCCTGCAGAAACTCCTCCTTTGCCTCAGGAATGCCCTCTATCTCCGGCGGCAGGACAAATTCGAAATCATCCTCCCTGACATAGCGCTGGCTCTGCACACTGTAGGAGGCGATGCGGTGGCGCGTAATCTGCGCCAGCAGCGAACGGGATACACCTTCGATCCCAAAAGTAAAGCTGGCATGTTCAATGGGGCTTTCATGCCCGATCTCCCCCAGCATATCCAGGAAGGAGGCGGTCTTTTCCTCCGTGAGCCCCTCCATTACGGTCCCGATATCCGCCGAGGCATAACAGAGCTTGGCGGCGCAGGCCACCGTTTTTTCCGGTTCTGGCGTATAGGCCAGCAATTCCACATGCAGCATAATATGGTTCCTCCAGGGACAAAATTCTATCTCACCTTTGCAATTGTCTGTTATTATAGCAAAGATTCCATCTCTTCTCAACCCCCGGCTTTTTAAGAAAAGACGGACGCCGTTCCCTTTTCCTTACAAATACTTCTTTTATGCTTCGGCAAACATTTCCTGCTTTTGCTATTGTTTCATAATGAAAAAGGGATTTTTACGGGCAGAACAAACTGCGGCGCAGGATGATTTAGATTCAAAACTTTATCGCCCGAAGAAAAACACCATGGTTTTCACCCATAAAAGTTCACCGTGTAAAACTGCTGCAGAAGAAAAACTTCTGCAGCAGTTTTTACCATTTCTTCCCTTCCTGCGCATAGGCGGAATCCCAATATTCCCCCAACCAGGAAAGCAAGTCCTGCTGGGTCGTTTTTCCGGAAAGCAGGTCTCGAAGCCTGTCATTAGCCTCCTGCCTGTACCCGGAATATGCTTCGTACCTCTGAGGTTCCGACGCAAACTGATACCAATCGCTGCGCTTCATCATCTCCGTGTAAACCGCCCGTTTTCCCTCCAGGAAAAAATCATCCAGTTCATAGGAGGTCAGATGGACAGGCGTGGTATCCGTCACCTTTGACAAATGTGTATTGTTGTCTGCGTTGGATAAAAAGCAGAGAAAATGAACTGCCGTCTCTGTCGACGCCGAAGCAGCGGACACGCCCCATCCCGCGAAATCATCCGAGAATACGGCCAGACCAGCTCCGCCTCTGGGGTAAGCGGCAACGCCCCACTCGCCCTCTTCCATGTTCTCTTCCAAGAAAGGATATACATCCTCTCCCGCCAGCAGCAAGGCAGTTTTCCCCTGCTGGAAAGCCTCTGCTGCCTCTGCTTCTTCCCATTGAAGCGCCTCTGCAGGCACAGCTTGCGAAAACACCGACACAAACTGGCTCATTCCCTTCTGCGCCTGCTCCAGGGAGAAGATACTTTTCCCTTCAAACTCCCGAGAAAAGTAAGCCGCACTGATATCCGCCATCCGCCCCACATTGACAGAACTCCAGACGACGGAATCCATATAATCCACAAGCCGGTCCTTTCCAGCCACTGCCAAGCCGGCTCCCTGATCAGAAAGAGCCGCGGCGACTTTTTCCACCTCTTCCCAGACCCGGGGCACCAGCAGTGTAGACTCCGGATGGGCATCGTTATAGCTTTCAAACCAATCTTTCCGATAGTAGAGGGCATCTTGGGACGTACTTGCCGGTAACAAATAAACATGTTCTTCTCCCATGCACCTTGCCCCCTGCTTGGCGGCGGCAGAAAGGGAGTACCATTCGTCCCACACCTCCATGTAAGGTTTGATATCCTTAAGCATTCCCTTCTCCACATAAGCTGGAACCCATCCGCTGTGCAATTCCAACAGGTCTGTCTGTCCGCCTGCACTCAGGCGAGCCTCCAGTTCCTGAGCGTTTTTCAGGGTAACAATCTCTATCTCCGTTTTTGGGAAATCAGCCTCGTATTTATCCGCGATCTCCCTCAGGGCGTCGGTGCGCGCCTGTGATGTTTCGAGCTCCACCAATACCAGTTTTGCTTCTGCCCCGTCATTGCGCAGGCTCACCCGGCTCTGTTCCTCTGAGGATTCCGGCACAGTGCTGGCTGGCGCCGCACAGCCAGTCAGCAGTATGCAGACGATCCCCCCTGCGCAGGCCCACAGAGCCACTCTGCGTCTTCTTCCTAACAGACAAGTCTTACCTGCTCTATTCCGAAAGCGCCGAATGCGCCCATATGCTTTGTATTTGAAAATTTCCTCTCTTACTTTCCGCAAAAAGTGTCTCAATTTTTGCCTCCTTCCTTTCTTCCGCAAGGTAATACGGATGTTCCTATTATATCTGGGAGAGGGCTGAAAAACAAGAAAAAAGCGGCGTGATGTAAAATTTCCAAAAAAAGCCCGCAGATAAAACAGCGGAAGCTGCCGGAATATCT
>ENA-OUOW01000368-OUOW01000368.1-human-gut-metagenome-genome-assembly--contig:-NODE-368-length-43527-cov-9.529605_pt1 | contig 43527 bp, 39 predicted proteins | sample MGYA00237938_ERZ548769 | MGnify/ENA primary metagenome ERZ548769 (study PRJEB26490, sample SAMN05356870) | human gut metagenome | biome: terrestrial biome; feature: human-associated habitat; material... | reverse complement strand
GGCAGCGTCAGATGTGTATAAGAGACAGTGACAAGCCGTCAGGCGGACTTTTGCGTAGTGTGCGCCGTCACGCGTCCGCGTGCGCATCGCAGTAATGGTGGTAGATGTTCTCGATATACAGCGCCGCGTCACGGCCGCGGCCGGCGGAGAGCATATCGATGATGCGCAGCTCCTGCTCGATGACCGTCTCCGCGCCCCAGAAGCCGACACACCGCTCCCAGAGGACGCCGCTCACATCCGCGAGGCTGTTCATGAGCAGCGGAAAGATGCGGTTGCCGCTCAGCTCGGCGATGGTCGTGTCGAAGCGGCGCATCCACCGCGCATAGACAGCGTTGCCCTCACCCGCATCCACGGCAGCGCGCAGCCCGTCCGTGATGGCGCGCAGCTGCTGCATATCCTCCGGCGTGCCGCACTCGCCGAGCAGGAGCATCGCCCCGCCCTCGATCGCATCGCGCGCCTCAACGAGCGAGCTCTCGATGGCGTGGTCAATTTCGCCGCCGTATTTGGCGAGCGCCATGAGCGTCTCGAAATTTCCGTGGCGGGCATAGTCCTCAATGTAGTTGCCGCGGCGCGCCTCCATGCGCACAAAGCCCATACGCTCGAGATCCTCGAGCCCGGTGTGCACCATGGAGCGGCTGATGTGCATCTGCTCGGACAGCTCACGCTCCGACGGCAGGCGGTCGCCCACCTTCAGCTCGCCGGAAAAGATCATGCCGATGACCTGGTCGACGAACAGCTCCCGGAGCGTCGGCGCCTGGATCTGACGAAATCCCATCAGACTTTCCCGTCAACCTTTCTGCGGTCGTAGAGCCGATCGAGCAGCGGCCGCACGAGAAAATAGATCGCCTTGTTATCGAGATTGAACCAGTAGATGAGCATGCTCCCCACCCAGACGCCGGTCGCGCCGAGGAGCAGCTTTGGCAGCAGTTTTTTCATCATCATTTCCTCCTGTTTACCAGCCCTCGTAATCATCATACTGCAGCAGGGACGCATCGAGCGGCTCTGCCTGCATGACCGAGAACATGAAATCGTTGACCTGCTGGCGGATGTCGGCGCGGGAGATGGTGCGGTGGTCGAACATATCGTTCGAGACCACCATGAGCTTGGTCGTGCGCTCCTTCGCCTGATCGAGGATGACGCCCGTGAGACCGAGCGCGCCCTTGCAGGTGATGTCATCGTGCAGGATGACCATGTCACAGTGGAACTTCTCTGCCTCGTCCCAGAACTCCACGAGGTGCCGCCAGCCGCCGGTCAGGTGGCGGCGCATGACGCCGGTCTCGTAGTTGCGGGCGATGCCGTCGAGGATGGTTTCCTCGTCGGTCGTGTCGATGAGGACGTTGCCGGAAAACAGGTCCATGCCCGCGATCATCAGAATGCCCCAGCAGTTATACAGCCAGTTCGGGAACTGCAGCCAGTAGCACGGCGGACCGCCCCATGTGAGGGCACGGTAGCGCGTCTTGGGGAAGCAATTGGTCTTGTCTGCATACGCCTGCTCAAGGATGCGCATAACCTTGTGCTCGGTCTTCATGACCTCGGGGTTCCGGCCGCCGGAGAAGGCATAGTAAAAGGTGTGGAACAGCGCCGGAACTGCGAGCGCGGCGGCGGTGTAGGGCGTCGCCATGAAGCCCCACTTCTCCTGCTCGTTGCGCACCTCGTCGTTGTGCTTTTCCATGACGGCACGGCAGGCGTCCCAGTCATAGGTCTCGCCCGTGTGCCGCTCGACAAAGTCGATGATGCGCCGCAGGGATTCGCGGGCGTACTTGCGCGTGTGCGGGTCTTCCCAGCGCATGGGGATGGCAGCCGGGAGCGTGTCCACGTCGAGGTGGCGCTCGATGAGCTGGCTGTTCATGGTCGACGAGTCGCACGGGGCGTTATTGGAGATGCAGCAGGCGCCGATCTTCGGGAACTCATCGAGCAGTGCGACGCCGGCGGCATTGTTCGACAGGCGGCAGGAATCCGCCGGCAGGCCGACGCTCTCCATGGCGTCGATATAATACGGGTTTGCGCCCTGATCCATGTAGCACAGCAGCAGTCCCTGGAAGGGCTCGAGCTGCGCGGGGCGCAGGTTTTGGAAGCCGGCGAGGATCTCCGGGCACATAGTCTGCTCGAGCACGACCTGCGTGCGGCCGAAGGCATTGTCGCCGAAGCGGCGGTCGCCCATCATCATCTCGGCGATGGAGGTCGTCGAGCCCTTCATGATCGTGTTGAGGTACAGGCGCGCCACGCGCAGCGCCGGGCCGCGCAGACCCTCGACGCAGCGGTCGATCATGTTCAGCGCACCGAGGTACGAGCCCATCCAGCGGTAGGTCAGCATACCGCGCGCGATGCGCACCGGGCTCTTGGCCACAAAGCCGCCCATAATGCCGAGCACCTTGACCCACTCGACATAGTCGTACCAGGTATCCTTCAGACCGCGCCACTCGCGGTGCTTTGCAATGTTGCTGCCGGGCAGAAAACGATCCCCGGCGCCTTTGACCTTCTTGTCCGCCATCACTGTTTCCCTCCCTGAATGTGCTTGATCTCCAGACTCTCCACGAACGCCTGAATGCGCGTGCGCAGCTGACCGGCGCCGGCAAGGGTGTACTCCTTCTCGATGCCGACGGTCGGGATGCCCAGCTCCTCCTGCAGGATGTGCACGCCGAGCACACGCTCATAGCTCCAGAACTCGCAGAACTTCATCTGTTCATAGAGCACGCCGTCGGCACTGTATTCGCGGCACAGGTCGCGGACATAGGTGCGGCGGCCGTCAGAGCGCGCGCGCTCCATAAAGCGCGGGCACTGGCTCGTGCGCAGGTAGTGGCGGGCGACGGCGCGCAGCGGCGTCTCCCCGTCGAGAATTTCGATCTGCTCGCGGCCGGGCAGGCTGCCGTAGCAGTAGCGGTCGGCCACGACCATCGCGCCGCAGTCCTCGATGAGCTTCGTGAACGCGGGGTCGTCGATCTCGCTGCCGGTCACGACCAGACGCACACGGAACCACGGCTGCGCGTCCGGCTTGCGGCGCTTGAGCTCGGTGAGCGTCTGCTTGAGGTACGGCAGGATGCGCTTGTGCGGGCACACCTGACTCACGAGCTGCAGCACGTGAAATTCATAGCCCGTGATGACGGGGTTCGCCGCCTTGCGCAGGTCGCCGATCTCGGTCATGACGCGGGAAATTTCGTTGTGGTCGCGGATCGCCGCGCGGATCGCCTTGTCGGAGATGTCGATGCCGTAGGTCTCGTGCAGCGGCTCGAGCACGTGCACGCGCAGCTGCTCCTCATAGTGATCGACGGCGAAGTCCTCGTCCGAGAACGGCACGTCCATCATGCTCATGAAAAACTGCGGATTTTTCTCCTTCACAAGGCCGAGAATCTCAAAATGCTCGTGACCGCGGTGCATCATCTGGCACGTCTCGGACGAGAGCAGCGCGTCGAGATAGTTATAGCCGCCCTCGATGCCGCGCTCGAGAATGCTGCGGGTATACGAGCAGATCTTGCTCGACATGTAGTACGTGCCCACATCGATGCTGCCGGTATTCGGCGCACGCAGGCGGCTTGAGAAGCAGCCGGGCAGGTTCAGCAGCGTCTCCGGCACAAAGTAACAGGTGTAGCCCAGGGCGTGTTCCCCTTCCGCCTTGGCCTGCTGTACCAGCTCGTTGTTGGCCTCCTGCAGCAGATTCTCAAAATAGATCAGATGCTTCAGGTCTTTCATGGTTTGCTTCCACCTCTCACAGTTCGTCGCGGGTCTCCGGTCTTACATCTGGTTCAACCAGAAGCCCTTTGAACCAAAGATAGCATAATTTTTGACAATGTGCAACTGGTTTTCGTCCACTGTCCCATTTTTATCGCTTATCACAACGTATCTGGTCAGACCACGACCAGATGCCTGCCAACAAACCGGACAGTTTTTGCACTTTTCCGAACAACGATTGACAAGGCAGGGTGTCAGATTATAATATGATATGGTTTGCCTCACAACAACGCCAAAGGAGTTACACAATACATGAACAGAATCTACGTCACCGGCCACCGGAATCCGGACACGGACTCCATCGCGGCCGCCATTTCCTATGCCGCACTGCGCAACGCGCTCGGCGACCGGGATTACACGGCCGCACATCTCGGCCACATCAGCGATGAGACGAAGCGCCTGCTCGATCGCTTCGGCTTTCAGGAGCCGGTCACGATCAGCAACGTCCGCACGCAGGTGCGCGATCTGGACTTTGACACGCCGCCGGCGCTCAACTCCAGCGTCACGATGGACCGCGCCTGGCACATCATGCGCGACCAGAACATCTCCGCCATGCCCATCATCAACGAGGACGGCACGCTCTACGGTATGCTCTCCGCCGGCGACATCGCGGCCTACAGCATGCGCACGATCAGCGACCGGCACGTGGACGCGCTGCCGCTGTTCAACCTTCTGAGCGTCATCGAGGGGCGCATCCTCAACGACGGCGCCGAGCAGGTCGACCGCGTGTCCGGCGTGGTGACGATCGCCCTGCCGCAGAGCTGCGACAACCTGCTCTTCTCCGACCCCGACAGCATCATTCTCTGCGGCAACCAGCCGGACATGATCCGCCGCGCGCTCGACATCGGCGTGCAGTGCATCATCCTCTGCCAGACCGACGTCGACCCCGCGTGGCTCGAAAACGCCGGCAAGACCTGCGTCATCTCCACCCCGCTCGATGCCAGCCGCGTGGCGCGGCTGGTGTATCAGGCGATCCCGATCTCCCGCCCGTGCAACACGGAGGATCTGGTCAGCTTCCACCTCGATGATTACATCGACGACGTGCGAGAGGTCGTGCTCGAGAGCCGCTACCGCTGCTACCCCGTGCTCGACGAGAACGAAAAGGTCGTCGGCACGCTCTCGCGCTATCACCTGCTGCGTCCGCGGCGCAAGCGCGTCGTACTCGTCGACCACAACGAGCTGGCGCAGGCCGTGCCCGGTCTGGAGCAGGCCGAGATCCTCGAGATCATCGACCACCACCGTCTGGCCGATATTCAGACCACGCAGCCCATCCGCGTGCGCAACGAGCCCGTCGGCAGCACGACGACCATCATCACCAATATGTATCAGGAGCACGGCGTCATGCCGTCGCCGAACATGGCGGGTCTGATGGCGGGCGCGATCTTGTCCGACACGGTCATGTTCAAATCCCCCACGTGCACGAAGCGCGACATCGCCATGGCCGAGCGTCTGGCCCGCATCGCCAACATCTCGCTCAAGGAGCTGGGCAACCTGCTTTTTGCCGCCTCGAGCGCGGGCGACAAGTCGGCCGAGGATCTGTGCTTTGCCGACTTCAAGGAATTCCACATCGCCGACCACTATCTCGGCGTCGGTCAGGTCACGTCGCTCGATTCCGCTGCGGTGCTCGAGCGCAAGGACGAGCTGCTGGCCGTCATGGCCACGAAGCTCGAGCAGCAGCACTATGACATGATCGCGCTCATGGTCACGGACGTGCTCATGGAGGGCACGAGCCTGCTCTACATCGGCAATGACGACACGATCCGCACCGCCTTCTCGGTCGAGCCGAAGGACAGCACCGTGTTCCTGCCCGGCGTGATGAGCCGCAAAAAACAGATCATCCCCATGCTGACCGCCCTCTGGGGCTGAGGCCGCATATACAAAAAAGTCCGCACAGGCACTGCCTGTGCGGACTTTTTTGATTCAATCCGTCATGCGCACGATGCGGTAATACGTGCGCGCCGTGAGCAGGTACACAAAGGTGTACAGCAGCGCAAAGACGCCGAACGTTCCGAGCGTGCACAGCAAAAACAGATGCACGTTTTGCAGCCCGAAGGCGAACACGATCTGCTTGATGAGCGGAAATGCGAACGCGATGTGGATCGCCGCCGTCACAAGCGGCAGGAAGAACATGAGCAGCACCTGCGTGCGGATGGTCGCCTTGACCTCCTTCGGCGTCATGCCGACCTGCTGCATGATGCGGAAGCGCCCGCGGTCGTCATAGCCCTCGGAGACCTGCTTGTAGTAGATGATGAGCACCGTCGCAAACAGGAACACGAACCCGAGGAAAAAGCCGAGGAACAAAAAGCCGCCGTACGTGCTGCGCAGCGTGGGATAGCCGTCGGCACGCATATCGGTCGTGTAATTCACGTTCGCCGCCTCGGCAGCGGACTCAAGCTCGGGGTCGCTGAGAAGCGCGTGCAGCGCGTCGAGCTGCTCGTCGTCCGTGCCGGAGAGGTCGAACTGGTACGTGTAGTTGAGCATGCTGCGGGTGCCGCCGTGCTCGTTAGTATAGGCGTTTTGCTGCGCGCGCAGCTCGAGCATCTCCGTGAGATCCGGCACGACCAGATACAGTGTGTGCAGACCCATGATGGAGCTGCCGCTGACGAGCGAGAAGCTATTGAGCTGCCGCAGCCGCAGCGTATCGCCGCCGAGCGTGAGCGTGTCGCCAAAGGCTGCGCCGTCCGTCCATGCGAGCGCCTCGCCGGGTGCAAGCGTCACCTGCTCGCCGGTCAGGTCGGCATAGCCCTCCGTGTCCAGAACCATGACGGTGTATTCATCGGCGCTCGAACCGGTGAGCTGCTTGCTCGTGAGATCGAGCGCATCGCCGCTGCGCAGCGCGGAAAACCTGACGGTGCGATAGCCGTGCACGTTGCTCTGCGTGAGCCCCGTGCGCGTCATGGCATCATCCACCACCCGCAAAACCGGCGCGACGTCCGGCACCGTGTTCGTCCGGGTGTCGGTCATGAGCGTGAGCGTCATATCCTGCGGCCATTGCACGGCGGCGTAGGCATCCACGCCCTTATACAGGCTCATCGTGGTCGAGACCGTCACGAGCACCATCGTCGAGAGGATGCAGATGCTCGCAAGACCGGCCGCGTTGCGGCTCATGCGGTAGATGAGGCCGGAGACGGTGGCAAAGTGGCTGGTTTTATAATAATAGCGCCGGTTTTTGCGCAGTGCCTTGAGCACGACGACGCTCAGCGCGATAAACGTGAGATACGTGCCGATGATGACAAGGATGACCGCCGGGAAGAAATTCTGGATGGCATACAAGGCCACGCTTGTGCGCAGGGAAATGATATAGCCCGCGGCAAGGCACACCGCGCCGAGCAGTGCAAGGATCCACTTGCTGCGCGGCTCGCGCTCGCCCTCGCTGCCGGCGCGCAGCAGCTGCACGGGGTTGGACAGATGGATGATGCGGATGGTGTTGAGCAGCAGCAGCAAAAACAGCGCGCCGAAGAACACCACCGTACAGCCGATGCTCCAGAGGCGGATGTTCAGCCCGAACGTGGCCTCCCCGCCGATGAGCCGCACGAGCACGAGCTGCAGGAGCTTGGAGAACACGCCCGCCGCCACGAGACCGAAAAACAGCGCCATGGCCGCCGTGTACAGCGACTCCCAGAAGAGCACGTAGGAGATGTGGCGCTTTTCCATGCCGAGGATGTTGTAGATGGCAAACTCGCGCTTGCGCTGTTTGGTGAAGGTGCTGTTCGTATAAAAGAGGATGATGGCGGAAAACAGCGCCATGATCGACACGCCGAAACCGAGCACCTGACTGACGCTGCCGCCGTGCTGCATCTGACCGAGATACGGATCGCTCGCGAGCGTGAGGATGATGCAAAACAGCGCCACGATCACGATGCAGGCCAGCAGATACGGCAGGTAGAACCGGCGGTTTTTCTTCAGATTCGTCGCCGCCAGACGCGGGTAGAGATTACGCATGGCGCTCACCGCCCGTTGCCAGCATCGTGAGCGTGTCAGAGATCTTCTGATAGAGCTGCTCATCCGTGCTCTCGCCGCGATAGATCTCGTGGAACACCTCGCCGTCCTTGATGAACAGCACGCGCGAGGCGTGGCTGGCCGCCTTGACCGAGTGCGTGACCATGAGGATGGTCTGACCGCCGCGGTTGATCTCCTCAAACAAGCGCAGCAGCTCATCCGTTGCGCGCGAATCGAGCGCACCGGTCGGCTCATCGGCCAGCACGAGCTTCGGCTGCGTGATGAGCGCACGGGCGACGGCTACACGCTGCTTCTGTCCGCCGGAGAGCTCATACGGGAACTTCTGCAGCAGCTCTGCGATGCCGAGCTGCCGGGCGATGGGCGCGAGGCGCGCGGCCATCTCCGGATACGCCTTGCCGGCGAGCACGAGCGGCAGGAAGATGTTATCCTGCACGGAGAACGTGTCGAGGAGGTTGAACTCCTGAAACACGAAGCCGAGCTGTGAGCGGCGAAACGCCGCGATCTCCCGCTCCGGGATCGTGCCCAGCGCCCGACCGTCGAGCACGACCTCGCCGCCGGTAGGCTTGTCGAGCGCGGCAAGAATGTTGAGCAGCGTGGTCTTACCGCTGCCGCTCTCGCCCATGATGGCGACGTACTCGCCCTTCTCGACCGTGAAATTCACATCGCTGAGCGCCTGCACCTTCGTGCCGCCGAAGCGTGTGGTGTAAATCTTCTGAACGTGACGAACTTCCAAAAACGACATAACCGTTACCTCCTGTGTAATGACAGGCTCAGTATAAACCGCCGGGAAAATGGCTGCCATACTTCCGGCTTACATTTTCCCGGCGGAAACTTACGATTCTGTAAGGCTCACTCGACCTCGAGCGCGTCCTGCTCGAGTCCGATGCGCACCGTCGTGCCCACGCCGGGCGTCGAGGCGATGGTGATCGAGTGACCGAGCTTTGCAAGGATGCGCCGGCAGAGGTACAGCCCGATGCCGGTCGCGCGCTTATCCGTGCGGCCGTTGCTGCCGGTGTAGCCCTTTTCAAACACGCGCGGCAGATCCTCGGGCGCGATGCCGATGCCCGTGTCGCGGATGCACAGCGTCTTCGGCGCTTCGAGCGTGATGGAGACCGAGCCGCTGCGCGTATACTTGAGGGCGTTGGAGAGCACCTGCTCGATGACGAACAGCAGCCACTTCTCATCCGTGATGACGCTGACATTCAGCGGCGTATACTCCAGACGCAGCTTGCGCCGGATGAACTGCGAGGCGAACTTGCGCACCGCCTGCCGGACGATATCGTCGAGCGCGTAGTTGCGGATGACATAGTCCGACGACGGGCTCTCGAGCCGCAGGTAGCCGAGCACCATCTCCACATATTGCTCCACGCTCTGCAGCTGCTCGAGCAGCGCGCGCTGCTCGTCCGTGTCCGCATCCTGCAGCAGCAGGCGCATGGCGGCGATGGGCGTCTTGATCTGGTGCGCCCAGACGGTGTAGTACTCAACTAAGTCCTGATAGCTGCGCTGGCTGCGGGTCATCTGCGCGCGGCGGTCGGCATCGAGCGCGCGCACGAGTGCCTGATACTGCGCCTCGAGCGCGCCGTCCGGCTCGGGCAGCTGCTCGGTGCTGAGCGTGATCTCCTGCTCCAGCCGCTGCAGCAGGCGCAGGCGCACGGCAAAGCGCCGGTAATCGGCCGCAAACCAGACCAGCAGCAAAAACAGGCACACAAGCGCCGCATACCCCACCGCGCCCAGCGGCAGCCGGTAGAGCCAGAACACAAGCGCAAACACGGCCGTGTAGACCGTGAGCGCGATTACGACCTTGCGGTTTTCCCGCACATAGGCACCAAACATATCTTACCCCCTCACTCGATGAGATAGCCGAGGCCTTTTTTCGTCGTGATATAATCCGGCAAACCGGCGGCCTCAAGCTTGCGGCGCAGACGGGCGATGTTGACCGTGAGCGTGTTTTCGTCCACGAAGCTGTCCGTCTCCCAGAGCTTTTCCATGAGCGTCTCGCGGCTGACGACGCTGCCCTTGCGCTCGAGGAGCGTCTGCAGGATGCGATAGTCGTTTTTCGTCAGCTCGATGCGCTGCCCCCGATACGTCAGGCTCGCATCCGCCGTGTTGAGCACGGCGCCGCGATGCTCGAGCGTGGGCGCGGGCGCGGCAAAATCATACGTGCGGCGCAAAATGGCCTGGATCTTCGCCAGCAGCACATTAAGATCAAAGGGCTTGGCGATGAAATCATCCCCGCCCATGTTCATGGCCATGACGATGTTCATATTGTCCGACGCCGAGGAGATGAACACGACCGGCACGTTCGACACGCGCCGCAGCTCCTGACACCAGTGGTAGCCGTTATAAAACGGGAGCGTGATGTCCAGCAGCACAAGCTGCGGATCGAACGCCGTGCACTCGGCGAGCACGTTGCGAAAATCCTCCGCGCAGCGCACGTCAAAGCCCCACGTCGTCAGGTGCTTTTGCAGCGCGGCGGCGATGGCCGCGTCATCCTCCACGATAAAAATGCGATGCATACGATCACCTCAAAAAGAAAATAGCAGGTACCGTTCGTACCTGCTATTTTACGATACTTTGCCGTCGATTGCAACGGCCGTGTCAATCCCGGCGGCGGTTTCCGTAGAGAAGGATCAGCCGCAGCAGCTGCGCGAACGACACCAGCAGCGCCGCGACATACGTCATGGCAGCTGCCCGCAGCACGCTGCGCGCGCCGCGCAGCTCGTCGTCCGTGAGCAGGTTGCGCGACTCGATCGCCGCCAGCGCGCGGCGCGAGGCGTTGAACTCCACCGGCAGCGTCGCCAGCTGGAACACCGTCACAAGGCCGAAGAGCAAAATGCCCGCCCAGACGAGCGCCGTCCAGTTGAAGATCAGCCCCGCAATAAGCAGCGGCCACGAGAGATTGGAGCCGATGCGCGTAGCCGGGATGATGGCCGCGCGGATGCGGATGGGCGCGTAATCGGTCGCGTACTGCACGGCGTGGCCCGCCTCGTGCGCCGCGACGCCGACGGCCGCAATCGACGCGACGCCATACACTTCGTCCGAGAGGCGGATAACCTTCGCCTGCGGGTCGAAGTGGTCGGTGAGCTTGCCGGAAATGTGCTCGATGCGCACGTCGGTGATGCCATTTGCCTGCAGGATGCGCTGCGCCGCCTGTGCGCCGGTCAGCCCGCTCGTGCAGCGCACACCGGCATAGCGCGAAAACGCGCTCTTGACCTGGATCTGCGCGATGAGCGCGATGAGCAGTGCCGGCACGACCAGCACCAGATACGTCATATCAAAGCCATAATAATAGCCGTTATACATGGCAGTCATCCTTTCTGATTCGTGCTGCTATTGTACCGCCAAAGCGTGCGCACGTCAACCGGGACAAGCATTTGTATATTGTGTGGTATTTTCCCGAAAAAATATCCCCCCACCGGGCTTGTGCGGCGCACATTTTTTGTTATACTGATATCAAGCCAACGGTGCAGCGGCGGCAGGCACAGGCCGCCGCCGCATCGCGGCGGATCTCAAAGCAAACCTTCCTTCTTCCCCGTTCCCCATTCCCTTCTTCCCATCGCGCGCGAACCCCCCGAACAGTTTGTTCGGGGGGTTCGGCTTTTTCGTGTTACTTTCCGATGTATGCGCTGAGAATGGCGGCCATCTCGGCGCGGGTCGCACCGCCGTTCGGCGCGAGGTGGCTGCTGTCGCGGCCGACGATGAGCCGGCGCGCATTCGCCCACTGCATCGCATCCATCGCCCAGGCCGGGATCTGTCCGGCATCACTGTAGGCGGAGAGATCTGCGCGCGCCGTCACGTCCGCGCCGGTGAAGGCCGCATAGCCATAGAGCATGACGGCCGCCTGTGCGCGCGTGACCGCCTCGTTCGGGCGGAACGTGCCGTCGCCGAAGCCGCAGACGATCCCGTTTTGCGCCGCCCAGACGATGGCGTCGGTGTACCAGCAGCCTGCCGGGACATCCGTGAACGGGCTCTCACCCGTGACCGCCGGCTCGCCCGCCATCGCATAGAGGATGACCGCGAGCATTGCGCGGCTCAGCTGCTGATCCGGCGCGAAGGTCTTCTCGTCCATGCCGACCATCCAGCCGCGGGTATACACGCGCTTGATGGCACTGTATGCCCAGTGGTTCGTCACATCCGTGAACGGCAGGAACATTCCCGGCTCATCCATATAGTCGGCGGTGAAGAACACCTCGATCACGTCGCCGTCCGAGAGCCGGCAGTCTTGCATGGCAACGTCCGGGAACTCCCCGTTGACGCGAAAGACCCAGCCGGAATTCGGCCCCTTGCTGAACTCGGCCACTTTCGTGCCGTCCGGCTTGATGACGGCCTGTACATAGCTTCCCTTCGCCTCATAGCTGTAGCCGTTGGCCGCGAGCACCTGCCGGAACACGTCCATCGCCGTCGTGCTCTCCGGCAGGTCGCCGATCACGGACGGCGAGATCCACATTTCCGTGTCCGTGTGCAGCTGGAAGGTGACGCTGAGCGCCTTGTGATCCGGCTCGACCGGCGTGGGATCCACGGGCGTCGGAGTGACCGGCTCCGTGCCGGGCACCGTCAGCTCCACGGACACCGGCTGGCAGCTCAGTGCCTGAAAGTCCTTGTTGTCCGGATAGCGTGCGGCATACTTGCCGAGCGTCTCACTCGAGAGCTCGCTGCTGACCGTAACGGTCTTGTCCCCCGCCGCGCGGGTCACGAGCAGGTTTTCATGGCTGATAACGTCCGGATCCGTCGAGCGGAACAGCCGCCACTGCTCGCTTTCCGTCCAGCCGTCCATCGCCACGGGGACGATGCCGCTGCCGGTCAGGTCTGCATGGTCATACACCCAGACGAGCTGACCGTCCGCATCCAGATACGCCTCCCGGAAGGGGTGCAGGTCGGTGAGAATGTTCTTTGCGTCCGTGTTGGCGTTGCGGATGCCGTCAAAGTAGTGCGCCCTGACCGCAGCCATGAGCGCGAGCTCCGCGTCGATCTCCGCCTGCGTGAGCGGCTGGACGGCGATCAGGAAGCTGCGCGAGGCCGACACACCGCTGTCGCTGTCCGTGATCGTCACCGTGACGGTGACATCCTTGGCAGCCTCACCTGGCAGCGGGCGGTAGACCTCCGCACGCGCGGCATTGTTCACATCCGGCGGCACGATGGTGTCGGCATCGCTGCTTGTGATGGTCACGGGGGTATACTTGCCGTCCACGCCGAAGTCGCGCGTGGTCGGGAAATGAATGTCATTGGCTGCGAGATACTTGCCGTCGCGCTCCTCGAGCGGCAGACCCGTCACGGCATCGCGCAGGCCGCCATAGGATGCAAAGCCCGCGTCGAGCTTTGCAAGCAGCTGCTCGCGCATGTTGGTCTGCTGCCCCTTGACAGTGACGGTAAACACCTTGCTGACGGTGACGGTCTGCTCCTGCGCATCTGTGAGCTGGAAGGTCACGGTCGCAGTAAGCGTAACAGTCGTATCCTGCGTGGGTGTCTTGACCACGCCGACATAGGGGTCAAAGAGCGTGTCCGCCGTCTGCTGGTTCTTGTCGCTGACGGCGATCACGGTCGGATCGCTGGACGTCCAGGAAATGAGCGCCCACCGCTTGCCGTCGATGACCTTTGGCAGCGTCAGGTCCTGCGTGAGCAGGTTCGGGTCATCCCCGGCGGCGCACAGGCCCTCGGTGGTAAGCCGGCTCGTGATCTCTGCAGAGATCGCATCGCGCACACGCTGCACGTCCCAGCCGATGACGACCGGGACCTGCAATGTCTCGGTCGCACCGGCCTTGCTGAGCGCAAACGTGACGTTGTAGCTGCCGTTGTGCACGAGCGGCGTGGTGTTCGGGTCGACGAAGAAATACGTGATCGTGCCATCGGCCGCGACGCCCGCACCGCCGTACACTTCCTCGACCTTGGAGACGCTGACTGCGATGCTGCTGTCGTCGATCTTCGCACGGAGCATCGTGTTCACGTTCGTGTCCCGGCCGTATTCCGGCGTCAGGGTGACGGTGCCGTCGAGCCGCTCGACGAGCTTTTGCAGCTCACTCTTGGCGGCTTCCTTATCGAGTTCCGCCTGCGACCAGACGCGGATGTCAAAATTGCGGCAGGCGGTCGCCTCGCCGCGCGTGAGCGTCGCCGTGAGGGTGACGGTCCGGATGCCGCTGGCCGGCAGCGTCACGACGCCGGTGGCCGGGTCGATGATGCTGCTGTCCGAGCTCGCCCATGTGATGGCCGAGCCGTTCACGGAGCCGGTCGCCGGCAGCGCGATCGTCGTGGCCGCGCGGATGTCGGAGGTGTCGAGCGTCAGGGCCGAAGCGTCTGCCTTGAGCAGGCGCTCTTCCGCCGTGGCGATGCGCACAGGGCTGCTGAGCATCTTATATTCTCTGGAGACCGTGTCATAGAGCATGAAGGACAGGTAATTGCCCGCCATGTCCTCCGGGATGGTGTACTCCCGGCCGGTCGTGCCGGTGATCTCCTGATACGAGCTGGTGCCGGTGTTGCCCGCGCTGTAGTCAGCGGCCGTGAGATAACGCCACTCGATCTTCAGTTTCGGGAAATTCTCGTAGTCATACTCGCCGCCGCCAAGGACATTGACCTTGGCGCGCACCGTCTCGCCCACGGCAGCAACGCCCTCGAGCTCCACGGTCGTGATCTGGGGGATGACGTAGATCGTGATGCTCGCCGTGATGCCATCGGCCGTGCCGGCCGTGACGACCGCCTTACCGGCGCCGTCGGCCGTCGCCCTGACGATCACGGACCGGTTTGCCGCGCCCGCGCCCTCCGGCGTCTCGAGCGTGACAATGCCCTCGCCCTCCGTCAGCGTCCAGTCGACGTGCGTGTCCTCATCCATGTCCTTGCAGGCGGCGGTGATCGTCGTCTGCGGCTGCGCATCATTTGTGGTACGCCAGAGCGTATCTGAGCCGGTCAGCTCGATGCGCGGGTCAGGCTGCACCACTTCGCCCGCCTGCCAGACGAGGATGGGGTAGCCGTTGTTCGCGCCAGTCGTGTCCTCTTTGAAGGCGTTGCCAAGCTTGTCCGCAAGGCCCTCCGGGGAGGTGATGTGCGCAGCCGCCGCTGCCGTGCCGCCAAGCGTTTCCGCCTCCGGCAGCGTATAGTAGCAGTTTTTGACCGTGGCACTGCTGAAGGCGAAGATGCCGCCCTTCTGCGATGCCTTACCGCCAATGTCGCCGATGCTGTAGCAATTTTCAATGCTGCCCTTCTGCAGCTGGCCGACGATGCCGCCCGCCTTGGCGGAGCCGGTCACGCTGCCGGTGTTGTAGCAATCACGGATCGCAGCGGTATTCTTCCAGTAGCCGAGGATGCCGCCGGCAGTCGTTCCGGTCACGGCTGCAAGATTCGCGCAGCCGCTGATGGTCACGTCGTTGCTGTTCAGGCCGCCTGCAATGCCGCCGGTGTAGCCGCCGGTCACGCTGCCGGAAAAGCTGCAGTTCTCGATCGTTCCGGCCTGCACCTTGCCGACGATACCGCCAATATAATTCTTCGTGCCGCAGCTGACCACGCCGGAAACATTCAGGCTGCGGATCGTTGCCTGATTGATTGCAGCGAACAGGCCCTGATTGGCCGTGCTGCTCTGCACATTCAGGCCGCTGATCGTATGGCCGCAGCCATCGAACGTACCGGCAAAGAAATCCTTAACCGCCAATATGCCGTTGCCGACCGGCGTCCACGTGCCGGTGAGGGCAACGTCATTGGCAAGATAGAACGAAACACCGGAAAGGTTATACGTTCCGTTTCCGCCATCCGCCTTGACCGCAGCGGCGAAGGCCCGCAGGCTCTCCTCCGTGCTGATCTTATACGCGGCACCGGCGCTCGTATCCGCACCCGCCGTATACTCCGGCAGTGCGGACACGTCCACCGTGTCCGCGGCCAGTGCCGCCGGCATGAGGCCGACGAGCAGCGTCAGCACAAGCAGCAGGGCCAGAAACCGTTTTTTCATGTGCTTTCCTCCCAAAACAAAAAAATTCTGCCCGCCGGAATCGGCGGACAGGTGCAGCAAAACCAGCCGAACGAAATTTCTTCGTTCAGCCATGCAACTTCCGGTTCCGGCAGAAATGCCTGCAGCCTTCGGGTATTCTGACTTATCCGCCTTCCGGCGGCTTCACAGTGACCGACTCGCGGGGCTTTGCACCCACATTCCCCCTGCCGCCCGAAGCGGCGAAGGCTGCGCAATGTACAGTTGTATTTTCAGTGTAGCACAGCGCAGCAAGGTTGTAAATCTTTTTTCCGAACGCACAACCCCCCCGGGCCGCAGCCCGGGGGGGTGAGAGGCTGTCAAAAAGTATTACTTTTTGACAAAGAGGTTTGCGGCCTGACTGCAGCGCACGCGCTGTCCGCCTTTGACGGACAGCGCGCACGTTTGCAGGCCGAGAGGTATTTTCTCAGCCGCACATGTCGCCTGAGAAAATGATCGGACTTTCTTTCGCCGCTGCGGCGGCGAAACTCTACGAGGTTTTTGACAAGCTGACAACACCCCCGGGCCGCAGCCCGGGGGTGTTGACGATCGTCTGTTATTTGCGGATGTACGCGCTGAGGATGCTCGCCATCTCGGCGCGGGTCGTCGCAGCAGTCGGCGCGAGATGCGCGCTGTCGCGGCCGATAATGAGCTGCCGCGCATTTGCCCACTGCATCGCATCCATCGCCCAGGACGGGATCTGTCCGGCGTCACTGTAGGCGGAGAGGTCTGCACGCACCGTCACGTCGTCCTGCGTGAAAGCGGCAAAGGCACAGAGCATCACAGCAGCCTGTGCGCGCGTGAGTGCGTCATTCGGGCGGAACGTGCCGTCGCCGAAGCCGGAGACGATGCCGTTGTCCGCCGCCCAGATGACGGCATCGGTATACCAGCTGTCAGCCGGGACATCGGTGAAGGGGTTCGCCGCCTCGACCGCCGGTTGACCGGCTCTGGCATAGAGGATGACCGCGAGCATCGCGCGGCTCATCTCCTGACTCGGCGCGAAGGTCGTCTCGTTCACGCCGACCATGAGGCCGCGGGTATACATGCGCTTGATGGCGGTGTACGCCCAGTGATCCCACGACACGTCGGTATACGGCAGCGACATGCCGGGCTCCTTCTCGTAATCGGCGGTGTAGAGCACCTCGATCTCGTCGCCGTCCATGAGAACGAAATCGTTCATGCCGACGTCTGCAAAGTCATTGTTGACGCGAAACAGCCAGCCGGAGTTCTGACCCTTGCTAAACTCGGCCAGCCGCGTGCCGTCGGGCGCAGTGATCGCCTGCACGTAGCAGTACTGCTCGTGGTATTCATAGGTATAGCCCTTGTCGGCCAGCACCTTCTGGAACACGGTGAACACCGACGTGCCCTCCGGCAGATCGCTGACCACGGTCGGTGCGATCCACTCATCCGTGTCCGTGTGCAGCCGGAAGGTGACGCTGATCGTCTTGGGCTGCGCATCGTCTGCGTTCACAGCCAGTGCCGCCGGCATGAGGCTCATAATCAGGACCAGCACCAGCAGCAGCGACAGAAACCGTTTTTTCATGTACGTTCCTCCTGAAACAATAGAATTCTGCCCGCCGGGACCGGCGGACAGATGCAGCAAAACCGGCCGAACAACGCATCCTGTTCAGCCCCGCAGCTTCCGGTTCCGGCGGAAATGCCTGCAGCCTTCGGGTATTCTGACTCATCCGCCGGACAGCGGCTTCACAGTGACCGACTCGCGGGGCCTTGCACCCCATTTCCCCTGCCGCCTGAAGCGGCGAAGGCTGCGCAATATGAAAAATCGCATTCAGTGTATCACAGTGCGCCGCCGTTGTAAATCCCTCTGCGGGCACGAAACCGGGCAAAAAAATCTCCTCCCGGCGGTTAACGGGAGGAGATTTTTTACGTGCAGAAAACCACACGTTGGGGGGTGGTCACCGGGAGGCGGTTACTCCCGGAAACCAAGGAGAAAAAACAGAAATGAAAGATAGATAGCAAATAGAAAAGCGGTTTATCAGAGCTTGAGGTTTACAATGTCTCTGCCGAGGAGCACCGTGTACGCCCCGCCGATCACGAGTGCCAGCAGTCCCAGCAGCATCATGGCGGCCGAACCTGCGGGATATGTGCTCATGAAGGCAACAGCGACGATCTCGATCGCGAGAAACGCAACAAAAGCCAAAACGTTCAGCAAGATGTTTTTCATAACGGATCCCTCCTGAAAGATTTGCTTCGGGGGCGCTTCTGATCCCCTTTTACGATGACAGAATAGCACAGAAAACGTGTGTTGTAAAATTCACAATTTCGAATGTTCTCTTTTTTGGTTTTGATGCAATTCAAAAAAATAATAAGGCACTTTCGAAATTGTGATAAATAACTGTCAAACTGTTCCTGCTCCGTGTCGAATACCGGAAATAATGCTTGACGCAGGCCGGATTTGCGACGTATTATATAATTGAGAAAAAAGCGGATCCAATTCGGGATAAGGAGGCATTGCCTATGGAACTTCGTTTGCTGACCACATTCTTAAAGGTCGCACAGCTGCAGAGCTTCTCCAAGGCCGCAGAATCTCTGGGATATTCCCAGTCCGCAGTTACGGTGCAGGTTCAGCAGCTTGAAAATGAGCTGGGCGTGCGTCTGTTCGATCGCATCGGCAAAACGGTGTCCATCACCCACTATGGGCAGGAGTTCATTCCCTATGCGCGCGATGTCGTGTCGGCTGCCGCGCGCGCCGTATCGTTCACGGTCGAGGAGCGCGATCTGACCGGCACGCTGCGCATTGGCACGATCGAGTCGATCATGACGGCCAGCTTCGGGGAGATTCTGCCGCTGTATCATGAGCACTGTCCGCACGTGAATACGCAGCTGATCGAAGGCGACACGAAGACGCTGTCGGATATGCTCATGCACAATGAGGTCGACCTGATCTATACGCTCGACGATATGGGCTACGACGCGCAGCGCGTCAAGCTCTTTGAATGCCCGCAGGATATCGTCATCGTCGCCAGCCCCAAGCACCGCTTCGCCGCGGCAAAACAGCTCAAGCTGGCGGACCTCGTGGACGAGCCGTTCGTGCTCATGCCGCAGTCCAACAGCTACCGCCACCAGTTCGATGTGGAGCTGGCGCACCAGAAGCTGACGATCCGTCCGTTCCTGGAGCTGGAGAGCACAAGCATGGTCATGCAGCTGCTCGAGCACAGCCCGTACCTGTCCGTGCTGCCGCGCTACACGGCGCGCCGCCGCGCGGAAGAGGGCCGCCTCGCCATTTTGCCGGTCACGGACTGCCACATGGAGCAATGGAGCCAGCTGGTGCATCACCGCGACAAGGTGCTCACGCCGCAGATCCGCGTTATGGTCTCCTGCATTGCGCAGGTGGAAAAAATCCCGCTGCACCTCGAGAGCTGAACAGGGACATAACAAAAACCTGCCCCCATCGTGCGATGGGGGCAGGTTTGCATCCGGGAACAAAAACTCAGTCGGTCACGTACGGCAGGAGGGCGATCTGACGCGCTCTCTTGATGGCCTCGGTGAGCTCGCGCTGGTGCATCGCGCAGGTACCGGTCGTGCGGCGCGGCAGGATCTTGCTGCGCTCGGACAGGAAGCGGCGAAGCTTCGCGGTGTCTTTGTAGTCGATATAAGTGCACTTGTCAACACAGAACTGGCAAACTTTTCTGCGTTTGCGGTTCTTGCTCTTATCTCTGTCAAAAGCCAAGACTGTAATCCTCCTTTATCAAAATCAGAACGGCAGGTCGCCGTCATCGTCGTCCAGCTCGGAAAACGCGCTGCCGCCCTGGGGGACATTGTCATATCCGCCATAGCTTCCGCGGTGAGCCGGTGCCGATGCGCTCGGCGCTGCCGGGCGAGACGTGTCGCCGCCGTCGCGGCGCTTGCTCTCGCCAAAGTAGACATTGTCCGCCACGACCTCCGCGCTGCGGCGCTTGCCGCCCTCACGGTCGGTCCAGTCGCGGATCTGCAGGCGGCCGCTCACAACGGCCATGCTGCCCTTGGTGAAGTACTTGGAGACGAACTCCGCCGTGCTTCTCCACGCGACAATGTCGATGAAGTCCGTCTGCCGCTCGCCGCCGTCACGACCGCCGAAATCACGGTCGACCGCAAGCGAAAACGACGCCACGGGGATCTGGGACTGGGTATAACGAAGCTCGGGGTCACGGGTCAGACGGCCCATGAGCACAATGTGATTCAGCATTGCCGCGCCTCCTTATTCCGGGCGACGGGTGATCAGGGAGCGGAGAATACCGTCCGTGATGCCCAGCACACGATCCAGCTCAGCCGGGAAATCCGGGCCGCTGGTGAACTTGACGAGCACGTAGTAGCCCTCGGAAATGTAGTTGATCTCGTAAGCGAGCTTGCGCTTACCCATCTCCTCCATCTCCTCCAGCGTGCCGTTCTGCTCGACAAGCGCCTTGAACTTCTCGACGACTGCTGCAGTCTCTTCCTCCGACAGGTTGGGGTTGATGATGTACATCAGTTCGTACTTTTCGGTGGTTTTTGCCATTTCAGTTGCACCTCCTTCTGGTCTGATGGCCCTCATCTCAAATGAGAGCAAGGATCACCTGTGTCGGCACACAGGCCATATTATTATACCTGAAAATATGGGAAAGTCAATCTTTTTTTGCACTTTCCGGTGTGTCGAGCACGTGCACGTTCATCTGCGGGTAGGACATGGACACACCGTGGGCATCAAACGCCGCGCCGACGGCCTCCATGAGGTCGTAGTACACCGTCCAGTAATCGGCCGTCTTGCACCAGACCCGCACGACGTAGTCGATATTGCTCTCGCCGTACCCCGACACGCGCACGAACGGCTCCGGCTCCGGCAGGATGCCGGGCACGAGCGAGACGGCATTGTGCAGCGCCGCCTTCACCTGCTCCGGACGGCAGGTATAGTCCGCGCCGAAGGTGAGATCCACGCGCCGCTGCGGCTCACGGTTGTAGTTGACGATCTTGGACGCCGACAGGTCACTGTTCGGCACATAGATGTCCTTATTGTCGATCGTGCACAGCTGCGTGTAGATCAGGCCGATGTCGCGCACCGTGCCGCTGACATTGCCGGCCTCGATGAAATCGCCGTCCTCAAACGGCCGTGTGAGCAGGATGATGATACCGCTCATGGCATTCGAGAGGCAGTTTTGCACCGAGAGCGACAGAGCCAGACCGAGCAGGCTGAACACAGCCAGCAGTGCTGTGACATTAAAGCCGAGGCTGTCGGCCACGATGAGGATCGCCATGAATTCCAGCGTGATCTTGAGCACCTTGAGAATGAACCTGCTCAGGCTCTCGGACAGGCGCGAGTGCGACGATATGCGCCGCGCAATGCGCATGATGATCCAGATGCAGACAATGCAGATCACGAGCGTGATGGCGGAGGTGATGAGTTTTTCCAGTGTGAGACTGCCGAGGCTGAAGCCGATGGCTTTGTTCACGTCCTCGATGCTGTCTTTTGTCGATTCGAGCGCGCTCTGATAGGTGTCCGTATTCAAATGGCGGTCTCCCCTTTCGTGAATGATCTGATGTTTAGTATACGCCATACCCCGTCGGTTTTCAACACGTTCCGTCAGGCGGCATCCTGGGCAGGGGCCTCAAAAAGGAGCGTGCCTGTTTGTGCAAAAAGCGCAAAAAGGCGGGGCTGAAATCAGCCCCGCCTGCGTGGGTAGGAAAAATTATGCCTCGTCGTAGAGCTTCTTGAGCTTGAGCAGGTGCTCGTAGCGCTTCTTTGCGTTGGCCTCGGACTTGGCAAACAGCTCCTCGGCACGATCCGGGAACTCGTTGGTCAGGCGGGCGTAACGCGCCTCGTTCATGAGGAAGTCACGGTAGCCGTCGGCCGGCTCCTTGCTGTCGAGCGCGAAGGGCTTCTCGGCAGACGGATCGTAGCGGAACAGATTCCAGTAGCCGCAGTCGACCGCGCGCTTCATCTCGCCCTGGCAGTTGGTCATGCCGCCCTTCTTGATGCTGTGCATCTCGCAGGGAGCGTAGCCGATGATCAGGGACGGGCCGGGGTAAGCTTCCGCTTCCCTGATGGCCTTGATGGTCTGCGCCGGGTTTGCACCCATGGCGACCTGCGCCACGTAGATGTAGCCGTAGCTCATGGCGATCTCGGCAAGGCTCTTGCTCTTGAGCTCCTTACCGGCAGCCGCGAACTGCGCGACCTGGCCGATGTTGGAGGCCTTGGACGCCTGTCCGCCGGTGTTGGAGTAGACCTCGGTGTTGAAGACGAACACGTTCACGTCCTCGTCCTGCGCCAGGACATGGTCCAGGCCGCCGAAGCCGATGTCGTAGGCCCAGCCGTCGCCGCCGAAGATCCAGCAGCTCTTCTTGTTGAGGAAGTCCTTGCCGGCCATGATGCGCTGGTAGCGCTCGCAGTCACAGGCGGGCTTGGCCTCCATCACAGCGAGGAACTCCGCCGTGGCGGTCTGGTTGGCCTCGCCGTCGTTGTAGGTCTCGAGGTACTTCTTGGCAGCCGCGACCTTGTCGGGATCCTTGCCGTTTTCGGCGATGTAGCGGATGTCCTCTGCGAGGTCGTCGCGGATCTTCTTCTGGCCGAGGTACATGCCGAGGCCGTGCTCCGCGTTATCCTCGAACAGGGAGTTGGCCCAGGCGGGACCCTTGCCTTCCTTATTGACGGTGTACGGGCTGGTAGCAGCCGGGCCGCCCCAGATGGACGAGCAGCCGGTCGCGTTGGAGATCATCATGTGATCGCCGAACAGCTGCGTGATCAGGCGGGCATAGCTCGTCTCGGCGCAGCCGGCGCAGGAGCCGGAGAACTCGAGCATGGGCTGACGGAACTGGCTTCCCTTGACGGTGAAGTCCTGAAGCTCCTTCTTCTCGGCAACAGCGGAGACCATGTAGTCGAACACGGGCTGCTGCACTTCCTGGCCCTCCAGCGGCTGCATCGTCAGCGCGCCGACCGGGCAAACGTGCGTGCAGACGCCGCAGCCCATGCAGTCGAGCGGAGAGATGGCCATGGAGAACTTGTAAACGCCCTTGCCGGCGCCGACCTTGAAGTCGACCGCCTTGGTCTGAGCGGGCGCGGCGGCCAGCTCGTCGGCAGTGAGCGCGAACGGACGGATGGTCGCATGCGGGCAGACATAGGCGCACTGGTTGCACTGGATGCACTTGGCGCTGTCCCACTCGGGCACGGAGACGGCCACACCGCGCTTCTCATACGCGGAGGCGCCGAGCTCGAACGTGCCGTCGGCATGGTCGACGAACGCGGAGACAGGCAGGCTGTCGCCGTCCATCTTGTCGACCGGGGTAAGAATGTCGCGCACCATCTTGACGGTGGCCGGACGGCCGGTCAGCTCCTTGGCGGGCGCTTCGTCCACGGCGTTGGCCCAGTCGGCCGGAACGTCGATCTTCACATACGCGGTCGCGCCGAGGTCGATGGCCTTGTAGTTCATCTCGACCACGTCCTCGCCCTTCTTCATGTAGGAGGCCTTGGCCTTCTCCTTCATGTAGCGGATGGCGTCCTCCTCCGGCATGATCTTCGCCAGAGAGAAGAATGCGGACTGCAGGATGGTGTTGTTGCGCTTGCCCATACCGATCTGGATGGCCAGGTCAATGGCGTTGATCGTGTAGAGCTGGATGTTGTTCTTGGCAATGTAGCGCTTGGCGGAGGCGTCCAGATGGTGGCTGAGCTCCTCGGGTGTCCACTCGCAGTTAATCATGAACACGCCGCCGGGCTTGACGTCCTGAACCATCTTGAAGCCCTTGGTGATGTAGCTCGGGTTGTGGCAGGCGACGAAGTCGGCCTTATTGATATAGTACGGGCTCTTGATCTCGTGATCGCCGAAGCGCAGGTGGCTGATGGTCACGCCGCCGGTCTTCTTGGAGTCGTACTGGAAGTAGGCCTGCACGAACTTATCGGTATGGTCGCCGATGATCTTGATGGAGTTCTTGTTGGCGCCGACGGTGCCGTCACCGCCGAGACCCCAGAACTTGCAGGCGATGGTGCCCTCGGCGGAGGTGTCGGGCGCGTCATGCTCCGGCAGGGAGAGGTTGGTCACGTCGTCAACGATGCCGATGGTGAACTGACGCTTCGGGTTCTCGCTCTTGAGTTCCTCGTAGACCGCGAACACGGAGGCCGGCGGGGTGTCCTTGGAGCCGAGGCCGTAGCGGCCGCCGGTGACGACGATGTCATTGCGGCCGGCGTTGGCCAGCGCGGTGACAACGTCGAGGTACAGGGGCTCGCCCTGTGCGCCGGGCTCCTTCGTGCGGTCGAGCACGGCGATCTTCTTGCAGGTCGCCGGGATGGCCGCGATGAGCTTGTCGGCACGGAACGGACGGTACAGGCGAACCTTCACGAGGCCGACCTTCTCGCCGTGGGCGTTGAGGTAGTCGATGACCTCCTCAGCCACGTCGCAGATGGAGCCCATGGAGATGATGACACGGTCAGCATCCGGGGCGCCGTAGTAGTTGAACAGCTGGTAGTTGGTGCCGATCTTGGCATTGATCTTCGCCATGTACTCCTCGACCAGCTCCGGCACGGCGTCGTAGTACTTGTTGGACGCCTCACGGTTCTGGAAGAAGATGTCGCCGTTTTCATGGCTGCCGCGCATCTGCGGATGCTGCGGGTTCAGACCGCGCTGACGGAAGGCATTGACCGCATCCATGTCCACCATATCAGCCAGATCATCATAATCCCAGACGGCGATCTTCTGGATCTCGTGCGAGGTACGGAAGCCGTCAAAGAAGTTCAGGAACGGAACACGGCCCTTGATGGCGGCCAGATGCGCCACGGGGGACAGATCCATGACTTCCTGCACGTTGCCCTCGGCGAGCATGGCGAAGCCGGTCTGGCGGCAGGCCATAACGTCGGACTGGTCACCGAAGATGGACAGGGTGTGCGAAGCGAGTGCGCGCGCCGTCACGTGGAAGACGGCCGGAAGCAGCTCACCTGCCATCTTGTACATGTTCGGGATCATGAGCAGCAGGCCCTGAGAGGCGGTATACGTCGTCGTCAGAGCGCCGGCATTCAGCGAACCGTGGACAGCGCCGGCTGCGCCGGACTCTGCCTGCATTTCCTGCACACGGACCTTCGTGCCGAAGATGTTCTTACGGCCGGCGGCGGACCACTGATCGACCAGGTCGGCCATCGGGCTCGACGGGGTGATCGGGTAAATGGCAGCCACTTCCGTAAAGGCGTAGGACACGTGGGCGGCAGCATTGTTGCCGTCCATCGTAACGAGCTTTCTTGCCATAAACTTCATCTCCTATTTCTCTTATGCGTTAGCCTATATTTGTGCAATGGGTACCTATCAACCCATTCGCGTCAATATGATAACACAGTTGCAAAAAAACGTAAATAATAGTTTTTTAATTCATATTTCATTTTTTGAAACGTTATTATTGAAAAGATGCAATTTTCCGAGGAAAAACCGGCATTTTCACGGAAAACACCTGCTTTTTTCGCTGTTTTTTCGCTTGTGATTTCTCACCTATTGTTATATAATATATCACTGCTGTTAAGAAAGGGGCTGTCTACATGGTCAAAATCGAACAATCGAATGGCACCATCAGCATCACCAACGAAGTATTCACAAACCTTGCAGGCGACGCCGCGACCAGTTGCTTCGGCGTGAAGGGCATGGTCGGCCGCAGCAAGGACAGCGGTCCGTTCCAGCTTCTGCGCAGAGAATCCATGTCCAAGGGCGTCAACGCCACGTTCGCCGACGACGGGAGCATCTCGCTCGAGCTGCACATCGCAGTCGATCACGGCGTGAACATTTCCGCGCTCGCCCACAGCATCATCAACGAGGTCAGCTATAAGGTCAATCAGGCCACCGGCGTGCCCGTTGCGCGTGTGGACGTATTCGTGGATTCTATGTTCCTCGATTGAGCAGGGACATTTCGCATCGCTTCCCCACCCGGGAGTCACGCTTCCGGGCCATTTTCATTCCCCCTGTCGGAGGTGTACAGATTTGAGAGAAATCATTGATGCCGCAGCGCTTCGGGAGATGCTCCTGTGCGCGAATGCGGCACTGGAAGAAAACAAACAACGCATCAACGAGCTCAACGTCTTCCCTGTTCCGGACGGTGACACCGGCACGAACATGAGCCTGACGATGAACTCCGCCGCCATCGAGCTCGGCCGCAAGCAGACCGACACCGTCGGTGCCGTGGCCGACTGCGCCGCAAGCGCCCTGCTGCGCGGTGCGCGCGGCAACTCCGGCGTCATCCTGTCGCTGCTGTTCCGCGGGATCGCCAAGTCCCTCAAGGGCCGCGAGAACGCAAACGCCGCAGAGTTTGCCGCCGCCGTCTCCGCCGGTGTGGACGCTGCCTACAAAGCCGTCATGAAGCCGGCCGAGGGCACGATCCTCACCGTCAGCCGTCTGGGTGCGCAGGCCGCCGTGGAGTTTGCCAAGGAGAGCACGGACTTTGAGGCCATGCTCGAGGCGCTGCTCGCCGCTGCACGCGAGGCGCTGGCCGACACGCAGAACATCAACCCCGTGCTGCGCCGCGCAGGTGTGGTTGACGCCGGCGGCGAGGGCTTCGTACTCGTCATGGACGCCATGCTCGGCTATCTGCAGGGACGCACCGCCGCCCCCGTGACCGCGGCCGCTCCGGCTGCCGCTGCCGCACCGAAAGAGGGCGCGGACTTCTCCGAGTTCGACACCGGAGAGATCACGTTCGGCTACTGCACGGAGTTTATCGTGGCGCGTGAAAACAGCAAGAGCCCCGAGCTGCTGCGCTCGTTCCTCAACAACCTCGGTGACTGCGTCGTCGTGGTCGATGACGACGAGATCATCAAGGTGCACGTGCACACGAACGTGCCCGGCGAGGTGTTGACCGAGGCGCTGACCTACGGCCCGCTCCAGACCGTGAAGATCGAAAATATGCGCAACCAGCACACCGCGCTCTCCGGCAGCGACGCCCCCGCCGCGCCCGAGGCCGCGGCTGAGAGCGAGCCCGCCGTCGCCGCGCCCGAAAAGCAGTTCGGTGTCGTGGCCGTGTCCGCCGGCGAAGGCATGGCGGACCTCTTCCGTGAGCTGGGTGTCGACCGCGTCGTCACCGGCGGCCAGACCATGAACCCCTCCACGGAGGACATCCTCACCGAGGTCAACAAGACCCCGGCGGAGATCGTGTTCGTGCTGCCGAACAACAAGAACATCATCATGGCCGCCCAGCAGTGCATCCCGCTGTCGGACAAGAAGGTCATCGTCATCCCGACCAAGACCGTGCCGCAGGGCATCACCGCGATGCTCTCGTTCGACCCGGCAAGCGCCGAGGACGTGATCGAGGCCGAGATGAGCGCCGCGATTGAGAGCGTGCACACCGCGCAGGTCACCTACGCCGCGCGCGACTCCGATTTCGACGGGCACGATATCCACAAGGGCGAGTATCTGGCGCTGATGGACGGTGCGCTGCTCGGCAGCAACGCGGATCTGGACAAGGTGCTGCTTACGATCGCCGATGCCGCCACAGATCTCGACCCCGAAATCGTCTCCATCTACTACGGTGAGGACGTGAAGGCCGATGCCGCGCAGCACGCAGCCGAGCTGATCGGCGGGCGTCTGCCGATGTCGGACGTGAACGTAGTCGACGGCGGCCAGCCGGTCTATTACTACATGATCTCGTTTGAATAAACCATGCACTACAGCAAACCGCCCCGGTTTTCACCGGGGCGGTTTGCTGACTCTGTCAAAAAGTATTACTTTTTGACAAAGGGATTTGCGGCCTGACTGCAGCGCACTCGCTGTCCGCCGGAGGCGGACGGCTCGCACGTTTGCAGGCCGAGAAGTATTTTCTTCGCCGCACATGTCGCCGAAGAAAATGATTGGACCTTCTTTGCGCCTGCGGGCGCAAACTCTACGAGGTTCTATGACAAGCTGAGCAAACCGCCCCGGTTTTCACCGGGGCGGTTTGCTTTTTGTGTTCGGTTTTATCGCTCCTGCGCGCGGATCAGGTTCTTGTAGAAATCGACCGCGCCGGGCAGGCAGTTATATTCGATGTTCTCGTTGATGCCGTGCATGCCCTTCATCTGCTCCGGGCCGTAGATCACGGGCGCAAAGCGCAGGCAGTTGCCGCAGATCTCCTGATAGAACTGCGCATCGGTCGCGCCGGTCATGACATAGGGGCTCACGGGCAGGCCCGGGAACGTCTCGCCGATGACCTGCTCCACCTGACGGAAGGCTTCGCCGTGGATGTCCACGGTCTCGGAGTAGTCATTGGCGTGGATGACCTCCATCTCCAGGCCGTGCTTTTCGGCAAGGCGGCGGATGATGGCAAGGCTCTCCTGCTCACCCTGATGCGGGATGAAGCGCATGTTTGCACCCAGCGTTGCCTCCTGCGGCAGGACGTTATACGCATCGGCACCGGACTGCATCGTAAAGGCGATCGTCGTGTGCAGCATTGCCCCCGCCTGCGCCGACACGCGCGGCAGCACCAGCTTCATCAGCGGCTGGAACAGCCAGAGGTTGCCCATCACGAGCCGCAGGCCGAACGGCGCATAGGGCGCAAGGCGCGCGAACATGGCCGAGACCTCCGGCAGAAACTTTCTGCGGAACGGATCGTGCTTTTCCACGTCCGTCACGAACGCGGACAGGCGCGCGATGGGGCTGTTCGCCATCGGCGCACTGGCGTGGCCGCCGTTGCTGCGGGCGGTGAATTTCACATCCGCCTTGCCCTTTTCAAACACGCCCACCATGGCAAAGTTGCCGGGGATGCCGCCGATCGGCTCGGTGATGATGCCGCCGCCCTCGTCGCAGACGAGAAACGGGCGCACACCGCGGCGCTTGAGCTCGGCGACGAGCTTCGGCGCGCCGTCGCCCGCCCACTCCTCCGTGCAGGACGAGGAGAGATAGACGTCGTTGGCGGGCTCATACCCGGCGGCAAGCAGCTCCTCGACCGCCTGGAAAAACGCCATGAGCGAGGCCTTGGTGTCCGACGCCCCGCGTCCCCAGACCTTGCCGTCGGCAATGTCGCCGGAAAACGGCGCGTGCGACCATGTGCCCTCGGCGGGCACGACGTCCTGATGGCTCATGAGCACGATCGGGCGGTCATGCGCCTTGCCCTTCCAGCAGAAGAGCAGGTTGCCGTCGATGACCGTGCGCTCGAGCTTTTCGTGCACGAGCGGGAACAGCTGCGCAAGCTGCGCGTGGAAGCGCTCGAAGCGCTCCGGGTCATAGACGTTGGCATACGACGTGGTGTCGCAGCGGATCATGGCGGCGAGCTTTTCAGCGTAAGCCATGGCGCGGTCTGCATCCGGCTGCGGCTGATAGGCGGATTTTTTCTTCGGCATGAGCACGGCGTGCGCCACCGCCGCTCCCAGCGGGGCCAGCGGTGCGAGCGCGAGATAACCGGGGTGAAATTTCATTACGCTTTGTCCTCCTGATTCTGTTTGCGGTAGAGCGCATAGGCGATGCCGATGGCCAGCGCGCCGCTCGGAACGATCATGAAGCTGGTCGAGCCCGTCAGCGACGGGACGAGCATGAACAGCACGCTCATCATGACCAGCGGCGCAATGGCGACGCGGATGTTCTTGCGGAAATACTGATACGCCATCGCGCCGAAGAGCGCGGGGACGACGTTTGCAAACGCCGGCTGGAGCACGGGGCTCTGCAGCACGGGCTGCAGCGGCACGAGCAGCGCCACGCCGAGCGCGAGCACGACAATGGTAACGAGCGAGCTTGTCGCGATCGAGAGCGTCGAGATGATCTCGTTTTCCGCAGTACCGGTCTTGGTGCCGGCAATGTCGCGCGCATTGACCGCGCACGGGATCTTCATGTTGATGAGGTTGCCGGTGATGAAGGCGAGGTAGCCGCCGCCCGCGCCGAGCATGGGCGTGTAGATGAGAAACTCCGCCACGCTTGAGACCGCCCACACAACGCCGACGGACAAAAAGCCCTTGCCGACGGCGCCCATGTCGGGCATCGCGCCGAGGAATGTGCCGATGAGAAACGGTGCACCGACGAGCAGCACCAGCGTGATCACGCACACGGCGCGGCCGAGCACGTGCGTGCGGCGGTTAAACTGTTCCAGATAAACTTTGCGTTCGGTTTCGTTCATGATGTCCCCTCCTTACAGGCGCACGAGCACGGCCGCCGCCATGCCGATGAGCATACTGCCGGCGATGGAAAAGCTCTCGAGCCATGCCATATTCTTCTTCTCGGCCAGATACACGAACAGCGCCATCGCCGCCGCCGACACGGCCACGACCACCAGCGGCGTCCAGTCACCGACGCAGGTGAACAGCCCCTCGCCGGACACGAACGCACCGATGTAGCTGCCGATGTACGCGCAGACGAGGCCGATGAACATGGCCGTCATGGCGCTGTCGCCGAAGCCGACGCCGGAGGCGGATTTCGCCCCGTCGTTGCCGAGGCGTCTGAGGTAGCGCTTGTTGAAGAAGATGGACAGAAGCATGCCCCAGATGATGCAGAAGCTCATCAGCAGGGCGATCGTCGTGAAGGCCTGCGGCGTCATTTCGGCGGCGGACAGCGCGTGCATGCCGACCTGCTCGGCGGCAGCCTGTGCGACCTGCGTCTCATAATGCAGCGCGCCGATGACGGACAGGCGCAGCCACGGCCACGGCGTGCCGAGGCTGCCGGACAGGGCGATGACGCCGAGCAGGATGCCGACACTCGGCAGAACCGAGAATGTGGCACTCGACGTGATGGCGCGCTTCATGCGTGCGGGGTCCATGCCGATGGCCAGACCCGCGCGGTACGAGCGCACAAGGAACACGACGCACACCGCCGCGACGAACGCGATGATGCCGCCGCAGATCGCGTACATAGGTGCGCTGTTGAGCTGGGCTAAGATGTTGTTCATAAATGTTCTCCTCCCCGGTAACGGCCGGTATCCGTATATGAAAAGGCCCGCATGGCATACACCGTGCAGGCTTTTTTCACAGCTTATTGCGCGCCGCCAGCCGACCCGGATACAGCCGGGCGGATGTTGGACGCGGTCAGGTAAGACTGAAACAGCAGCATGCCCGCAACGGCGACCAGCATAAGCTGCTGCGCGCCGGCGCGGTCATCCGGCAGGGCGGTGATGCACAGGAACGCCGCAAACTGGCTCCAGAAAATGCTCTTGACGGCTTTCGGGCGGCCATAGACGAAACCCGCAAGCTCATAAAACGCGATCAGCGCGGCGCACAGCGCCAGGATCTCGACCGCATAGGCAGAGATGGTGGGGTTGATGATGTTGACCTTGTAGCTCACGATCAGCCAGAACACGAGCAGCACCATCGGCATGGACGCACACACGAGCGCGCCGGCGTCATTCTCCCGCTCACCGGGGGCGAGCATCTGGCGCGCGAACACCACACCCGTCACAACCGCGAGCACGGCAAGCACACGCTGCAGACCGGGCTCGGAGAGCGCGCCGCTGCTCAGCAGCAGCCAAAGGCCGCCGAGCGCGAGCATCGCGCCGAGCAGGACACCGCCGACCGCGCGCGCACGCTTTGACGCCGCGAACGCCGCGGGAAGCGAGTCCGGAAAGCTGGTGTGCGGCTGATTCTTTATCCGGAAGCACACGACGGCCAGCACCGCCGCCGCGATGACGATCATCAGCGCGACGACGTACGGCCAGATGCTTCCGTGTACGGCAAGGCCGGTCTCGGCCTCAAAGCAGGCCTGATCCTGCAGCCAACGAAAAAAGATCCCGAATGCCGACAGCACAGCTGTACAGCAGCAGATCACCCAAGCATTTTTGCGCATAACAAACTACCTGTCCCAATACATATTTAATAGACTTATTTTATACTGATTCCCCCGCTGCGTCAAGGAGCAAAACGCCCCGCGCAGCAGAAAGGAGGCGGTGCGGATGCGCAGGGTCTTCCTGCTGTCGCTGCTGCTCGTGGCGCTGTCGCTGCTGATCCCGTGGCTTGCGGTCACGCTCACCCCGGCCGGAGAGGAGGCCTCACCGCCCGCTCCGTCCGTACCGGTGTCGGACAACGTCGCGCCCGACGGCGCAACGCCCATCACGGCACTGTGCGGTGATGCGCTCATCGAAACGACCATGGCCGACTGGCTGCCCGGCGTGGTAGCCGCCGAGATGCCCGCCTCCTTCGCGCCAGAGGCGCTGCGGGCACAGGCCGTCGCCGCGCGTACCTACATCCTCCGGCGCGTGCGCGGCGGCGGCGCAAACCATCCGGAGGCCGGTGTCTGCGACCGGTACACCTGCTGCTGCGCACACAAGGACGATGCGGCGCTGCGCGCGCAGTGGGGCAAGGATTATGCGCACAACATGGCGCGCATCCGGAAGGCCGTTGCCGACACGGACGGGCAGTATCTCGTCTACGACGGGCAGCTCATCCGCGCGGTGTTTCACGCCGCGTCCGCCGGGTCGACCGAGTGCAGCGCCGCACTCTGGGGCGGTGATGCGCCGTATCTTGTGAGCGTGTCCTCCCCGGAGACGGCGCAGGACGTGCCGAACTACGTCTCCACGGCCGAGATCGCAGCCGACGCCGTGTGGGATGCCGTGCTGGACCGTTATCCGGACTGTGTGCTCGGCGACGATCCGAGCACATGGTTCGGCACGCCGGTACTCGATGACAGCGGCCGCGTGGCGAGCATCCCCGTCGGCTCGGAGACGCTCACGGGTGCGCAGGTGCGCGCGCTCTTTTCCCTGCGCTCGGCGGCGTTTTCCGTCGCATACGGCGGCGGGATATTCACCTTCACCGTCACCGGCAGCGGTCACGGCGTCGGCATGAGCCAGTACGGCGCAAACGTCATGGCAGTGCAGGGCAGCGGCTACGCCGACATTCTCGCGCACTACTACCCCGGCACGGCGCTCATCCGCGCCGAAGGCTGAACAAAAAAAGAGACGTCTCCAGACGTCTCTTTTTCTTATTCCGTGCTTATTTTTGTGCCGCGGGGTCGGTGTACGTGTTCTCGTCCACATAATAGACCGTCATGTCCGAGGTCGCAATGAGCTTACCCTCGTCATTGAACACCTCCGCCGTGACTAGGCCGGTCGTGCGGCCTTCCTTGACCACGCAGCCGCGCGCGACGAGCTTTTCCGTGTCCTTGGCGCGGCGCAGGAAGTGGATGTTGCTGTCGAGCGTCACGGTGATGCGCCCGCCGGTGCGCGCGGCGACACCGGTCGCCACGTCGCAGAGCGTGAAGATCAGCCCGCCGTGCGCCATACCGAGCGGGTTGAGACTCTCCTGCGCGAGCTTGACCTCGACAACGCTGGTGCCGTCGCCGACCTCGGTGACGACGATGTGGTTGTGGGAATTGAAGCCCTCGAACTCATTATAACGAAACGGGTCGAGATAGACCGCCTTGTTTTCCGTCTGCATATTCTGTGCCATATTGGGGTACGCCTCCGTCCAGATTACATTCAGGGCGTTATCATACCACATTCGCACGTTTTCGTCAAAACAATTTTTCCTTCCCGCACCTGCGCCGTGACCACATCGCCGCGCCGGAGCGAGCCGTCGAGCAGCATCCCCGCCGCCTGATCGGCGATCGTGCTCTGGATCGCCCGGCGCAGCGGCCGCGCCCCGTACACGGGGTCGTAGCCCGTCGCCGAGAGCGCATCGAGCGCCGCATCCGGCACGCGCAGCTCCACGCCCGCGCGCTCCATGCGCCGGTTGACCGTGCCGAGGAGCTTTTGCGCGATCCGGCGGGTATCGGCGCGCGTGAGCTTGTGAAAGACGATGATCTCATCGACGCGGTTGAGAAACTCCGGCCGGAACGTCTTTTTCAGATCGGACATGACCATGCTGCGGATCTCGGCATCCGTGCGCCCCGCATCCGTGCCCGTCTGCTGTGCAAAGCCGAGACTGCGGCGGCTGTCGGTGATGGCCTTTGCCCCGACGTTCGAGGTCATGACCACGACCGCATTGCGGAAATTCACCTTGCGCCCGAGCGAGTCCGTGAGCTGCCCGTCCTCCATCACCTGCAGCAGGAGATTGAAGACGTCCTCGTGCGCCTTTTCGATCTCGTCGAAGAGCACGACGGCATAGGGCTTGCGCCGCACCTTTTCCGTGAGCTGGCCGCCCTCCTCGTGTCCGACATACCCCGGCGGCGAGCCGATGAGCCGCGACACGCTGTGCCGCTCCATATATTCCGACATATCCACGCGGATGAGCGCCTGCTCATCGCCGAAGAGCGCCTCGGCAAGCGCGCGGCAAAGCTCCGTCTTGCCGACGCCGGTCGGTCCGAGGAAGAGAAAGCTGCCGATCGGCCGGTTCGGATCGCCGAGCCCGACGCGGCTGCGGCGGATGGCGTTCGAGACCGCGCACACCGCCTCCTCCTGCCCGACGACGCGGCGGCGCAGCGACGCCTCCATCTGCAGCAGCTGCTGGCTCTCGCTCGACGTGATGCCCGCGACCGGGATGCCCGTCCAGAGCGAGACGATCTCGGCCACGTCCTCGCCCGTCACGGCGCGCACAGAGCCGGAATTGGCCTGCTCCCAGCGGCTGCGCTGCATGCGCAGCTCCGCACGCAGCTTCTGTTCACGCTCCCGCAGGGCGGCCGCACGCGCAAAGTCCTGCGCACGCACGGCGCGTTCCATCTCCGCCGCTGCGGCGGCGAGCTGCGTCTCGAGCGCGTGCACCCGCTCGGGCTGCACCAGCGCCTGCATCCGTACACGCGAGGCCGCCTCGTCGACGAGGTCAATGGCTTTGTCCGGCAGCCAGCGGTCGCCGATATAGCGCACCGAGAGTGCGACCGCTTTGTCGAGCGCCTCGTCCGTGATCTTCAGGCGATGGTGCGCCTCGAGCCGCGCGCGCAGGCCGCGCAGGATCTGCAGGCTCTGCTCGGGCGTTGGCTCTGCAATACGCACGGGCTGAAAGCGCCGCTCGAGCGCCGCGTCCTTTTCAATATACTTGCGGTACTCCTCAAGCGTCGTCGCGCCGATGATCTGCAGCTCGCCGCGCCCGAGCGCGGGCTTGAGGATGTTCGCCGCGTCGATCGCGCCCTCGGCAGAGCCCGCGCCGACAATCGTGTGCAGCTCGTCGATGAAGAGGATGACGCTGCCTGAGCGCTGCACCTCCTGCAGGACGCATTTGACGCGCTCCTCAAAATCGCCGCGGTACTTTGTGCCCGCAAGCATGGCCGTCAGATCCACGCTCACGATGCGCTTGCACTTCAGGTCCTCGGGCACACTGCCGTCGGCGATGCGCTGCGCGAGTCCCTCGGCCACCGCCGTCTTGCCGACGCCGGGCTCGCCGATGAGCACGGGGTTATTCTTGCTGCGGCGCGAGAGGATCTGGATGGCGCGCTCAATCTCGCGGTCGCGGCCGATGACCGGATCCATACGTCCGGCTGCGGCAAGCTCCGTGAGGTCGCGGCCGTACTGGTCGAGCGTTTTCGTCTCGGCAGCGCGGCGCGGCTGTGCGCGCGGCGCGCCCTGCTGCGGCCGGGGCTTATACTCCGGGCGGCCGAAGACGTCCATGATGTCCGTATAGATCTTGTTGAGGTCGCCGCCCGCCGCCACAAGGATACGCGCCCCGGCGCTGTCCGCCTCGCGGAGGATGCCCATGAGCAGGTGCTCCGTGCCGACATAGCAATGACCGAGGCGGTTGGAATCCTCGGCGGCCAGCTCGATGACGTGCCGCGCGCGGGGGCTGAGTCCCTGCTCGGGCGTGCCGGGCACGCCGCGCCCGACCGTCTCCGTGACCATGCGCGTGAGCACGGAATCGGTAAGCGCGTTGTCCGCCAGAATGCGCGCACCGAGCCCCTCCCCCTCCCGGATGATCCCGAGCAGGATATGCTCCGTGCCCACATAACTGTGCCCCATTCCCGCCGCCGCATCGTGCGCCTTGCGGATCGCCGTGGATGCCCGCTGTGTAAACCTTTCACTGCCGCGCATAGATCGTTTGCCTCCTTCGCCGGTCATACGCCTCTATTATCCTCCGGCCGGCGCAAGGAATGTGCCGAATCCGGGAAACTGATTTGTATTATTTCCACGTCTTCCCGGGTTTTAATCAGCACACATTTTCGAATTTCGAAAAACGCGGTTGATTTTTCAGATTTTTGTGCTACAATGGCTCTCATACCAGTGGTAGCGATACCCGGTGAAAAACATAGGAGGTAACGACAATGGCTTTTGTTATCAGCGATGATTGCGTCATGTGCGGCACCTGCGCCGCCAACTGCCCGGCTGAGGCAATTTCCGAGGGCAACGGCAAGTACGTCATCAACGCGGACAGCTGCATGGAGTGCGGCACCTGCGCTGCGAACTGCCCGGTGGGTGCGATCTCCGTCGACTGAGTTCCGCTCGGAGAACAACGCAAACGAATGAGGCGATATGCAAGCTGCATATCGCCTCTGTCTATATGACGGCAACGGAAGGAGCGTGCGCCATGACCCAACCGGAATTTGACGACCTGTGGCCCGGCGGACCGCGCTTTGTGCGCTCCGGCGCGGGGTTTGCCCTCGGCACGGACAGCGTGCTGCTGGCCGATTTTGCGGCGCAGCGCCGCGCACGGCGCATTGCTGACCTCGGCTGCGGCGCGGGCGTGCTGACAGTGCTGCTGCTGCGCGCGCTGGAGCAGGCGACCGCCGTCGGCATTGAACTGCAGCCGGACGCGGCACAGCTCGCGCGCGACAACATCAGAGCAAACGGCCTGAGCGACCGGGCGCAGATCCTCTGCGCCGACCTGCGCGCGCACCGCACGCTGCTCCCCGCCGGGAGCTTCGACCTTGTCGTTGCAAACCCGCCGTATTTCGCCGCCGGCAGCGGCTACACCTCGCCCGACCCGATGCGGGCGCACGCGCGCGACGAGCGCACCTGCACCATGCAGGACATCTGCGCCGCCATGGCCTATCTCACGCGCTGGGGCGGCTCGGCCGCGCTCGTACACCGGCCGGAGCGGCTCAGCGAGCTGCTGTGCACGCTCACGGCCGCAGGGCTCGAGCCCAAGCGCCTGCGCACCGTGGCATACAAGGCCGACGCCGCGCCCAACCTCGTACTGGTCGAGGCGCGCCGCGGCGGAAAGCCGGGTCTCACCGTTTCGCCGCCGCTGGCGCTGTGCACGCCCGACGGCGCGGACTCGGACGAGATCTGCAGAATTTATCACAGGAGGACGCAACCATGAGCGGAACACTGTATCTGGTCGGCACGCCGATCGGCAACCTCGGCGACCTGTCCGTGCGCGCGCTGGAGACGCTGCGCCGCGCCGACTTCATCGCCGCCGAGGACACGCGCGTGACCGCAAAGCTGCTCAACCACTTTGAGATCAGAAAGCCGTGCGTGAGCTACTACGAGCACAACAAGTACGCCAGCGGCGAGAAGATCGTCGCGCGGCTGCTCGCGGGCGAGACGTGCGCGCTCGTGACCGACGCCGGCATGCCCGCCATCTCCGACCCCGGCGAGGACATCGTGCGTCAGTGCGCCGAGCAGGGCATCGACGTGCAGGTCATCCCCGGCCCGTGCGCCGCCATCGCCGCGCTGGCCGTGTCCGGCTTGCCGACGCAGCAGTTTTGCTTCGAGGGCTTTCTCGCCGTGAGCGGCAAAACCCGCCGCGAGCACCTGCAGCGGCTGCAGGGCGAGACGCGCACCATGCTCTTCTACGAAGCGCCGCACAAGCTGCTGCGCACACTCAACGACCTGCGCGACACGTTCGGCGGCGAGCGGGAGATCACGCTTGCGCGCGAGCTGACAAAGCTGCACGAGCAGACGCTGCGCACGACGCTCGACGGCGCCGTGGCGCACTTCACCGAAAACGCGCCGAAGGGCGAATTCGTGCTCGTGCTGCGCGGCGCGCCCGAGCGCTCCGAGCCCGAGGTCACGGCCGAGCAGGCGCTGGAGATCGTGGCGCGCTACCGCAGCGAGGGCCGCGCGCTCAAGGAGGCGTGCAAGCTCGCCGCCGCCGACACCGGCTTCGGCAAAAACGAGCTGTACCAGATGGCGCTCAACGCCTGAGCGTAGATGGCAGGATCTTCTATCAAAATAATATTTTGATTTTTGGCGCAAAAAAGTCCCCTGACCTGAGGTCAGGGGACTTTTTTCAGCTCCGCTCAGAGCTTTTCGTTCATAGCGCGGATGCAGTCGGGGCAGATGTTCTTGCCCTTGTAGTTGATGATGTCCTTCGCGTTGTCGCAGAAGATGCAGGCCGGCTGATACTTGCGCAGGATGATGGACTCACCATCCACAAAGATCTCGATGCGGTCCTTCTCCTCGATGCCGAGCGTTCTTCTCAGCTCGATGGGAAGCACGATGCGGCCGAGCTCGTCTACTTTTCTAACAATACCGGTAGATTTCATAAATGTGTCCTCCAATACGTATGGGATAAGGGAAAGGATGACTCAAAAATCATTCATTTCAACAACTGCATTATACCAAAGGTTGTCAAAATGTCAACGGATTCGACAAACGTTCACAGCTAATTTACGCTTTTCTACCATTTGCATATTTTGGTTCCCTTGCGCATAATTATTTTTTGTGAATAATCACCGAAAACTTAAATTTTTTGATAGAAAGGAGCGACCAAAATGGCACTGTCCCGGATATGGGTCAGCATGATATGCGTCGCGCTGGCCTTCGGCGCGGCGTCCGGACGCGGTGCGCAGCTCGGTGCTGCGGCGGCGCAGGGCGTGCAGCAGGCTGTGGATTTTTGCCTGACGGTGGGCGGTATGATCTGCCTTTGGTCGGGCGTGATGGAGCTCATGCGGCGCTGCGGCATCGCAGGCGGGCTGTCGCGGCTGCTGCGGCCTGTGCTGCGGCGGCTGTTCCCGCACGCCGCGCGCGATGTGCAGGCGCTCGATGCGCTGAGCATGAACGTGAGCGCGAATCTGCTCGGGCTCGGCAACGCAGCGACACCGGCCGGTGTGCGCGCGGCCCAGGCAATGGCGCGCGAGCTGCGCGGCGACACCGCCAGCGACGAGCTGTGCCTGCTTGTGGTGCTCAACACAGCCTCGATCCAGCTGCTGCCGGTCACGATCGCCGCCGTGCGCGAGGCAGCGGGCGCTGCCGTGCCGTTCGACATTCTGCCCGCCGTATGGGTGAGCTCACTCTGCTCGGTCACGGCGGGGCTGCTGGCCGGAAGGGGGCTCGCGCGCATATGGCCGTAAGTGGACTGCTGACACTGACCGTGCCGCTGCTGCTGGCCGGTGTCGGGCTCTGCGGCGTGCTGACCGGGACGGATGTGTTCTCTGCGCTGACTGACGGCGCGCGCGACGGGCTGAAAACCGTCATGCGCATCTTCCCTGCGCTTGTGGCGCTGCTGACGGCGGTGAGCATGCTGCGCGCATCCGGCGCGCTCGAGGCGCTCACGCGGCTGTGTGCGCCCGTGCTGGCTTGGCTCGGCATCCCGCCGGAGACGGCGATGCTGCTGCTCGTGCGGCCGATCAGCGGCAGCGGTGCGCTGGCCGCCGCAAGCGACATCATCCAGACCTACGGCGCAGATTCCCGCATCGGGCGCACCGCCGCCGTCATGCTCGGCTCAACCGAGACGACGTTCTACGTGCTGGCGGTCTATTTCGGCGCATGCGGCATCCGGCACAGCCGCTGGGCGATCCCCGCCGCCATCGTCGCCGACGTGACCGGCTTTGTCACGGCCGCAGCGCTGGTGCGCTGTCTCTGGGGTACATAGGCGGACGACAAAGTGCACAAAAGCAGACGGCGAGGTTGATATTTTCTTGACAAAACGCCTATTTTGCAAAAATACGCACTTTTTGCTTTACAAAGCCGACGGAATGTGTTATAAAATAATCACGTTAGTTAATAAATTAACTCAACGTTCTTCCGATTTCTTTTCTTTTCTCTTCTTATTTTTGCTCTCTCGACAGCAACGTGTCGCCACTCTCCGGCGGCACGTTGTTGCCGTTTTCGGGCCTATACGAACAAGCTGCCCTCCCCCGCATACGCGGGAGAGGGCAGCTTGTGTTTGTACGAATCACATTTTTTCCGGTGCAGTCACGCCGATGATGCCCAGACCGATCTCGAGCACGCAGCGCGTCGCATCGGCCAGCTTCAGGCGGGCGTCGCGCACGAGGGGCTCTGCGTCCTTGATGCGGCAGACATTGTAGAAGCGGTGGAAACGCGCGGCCAGCTCCGTCACATAGCGGTTGATGCGGCTGGGATCGTAATCGCGCGCAGCGAGGTGGATCTCCTCCGGGAGCATGGCGAGCTGCTTGATGAGCTCGCGCTCCTGCGGCGTCGAGAGCAGCGCTGCGTCGACATCCGCAGCGGCAGGCACGGTGCAGCCGCTCTCCGCCATGGCAGCCAGCAGCGTGCAGATGCGCGCGTGCGCATACTGGACGTAGTAGACGGGGTTTTCGCTGTCCTGCCGCACGGCGAGGTCGAGGTCGAACTCGAGGTGCGTGTCCGGCTTGGCGTTGAAGAAGAAGCGGCAGGCGTCCACGCCGATCTCGTCCATGAGGTCGGCGAGCGAGAGCGCCTTGCCCGTGCGCTTGGAGACCTTGACGATCTCGTCGCCGCGCATGAGGCGCACCATCTGCATGATGAGGAAATCGAGCTTGCGTCCCTCAAGGCCGAGCGCGGGCGCGCGCATGGTCGCGGCAAAGCGGATGGCGTGGCCGTGATGGTCAGCGCCCCAGACATCGATGACGCGGTCAAAGCCGCGCTCGATGAACTTGTTGCGGTGATAGGCGATGTCGACCGCGTAGTAGGTATAAAAGCCGTTCGAGCGGCGCAGGACCTCGTCCTTATCGGCGCCGAGGTCGGTGTTGCGCAGCCAGAGCGCGCCGTCCTTTTCATACGTCAGGCCGGCATCCGTGAGCAGCTGCACGGTCTCGGCCACGTAGCCGGAGCTATGCAGGCTGCTCTCGAGGAACCACTGGTCAAAGTGGATGCGGTAGCGCTCAAGGTCGCGCTGCATGCGCGCGATGTTGTACGGCAGACCGAAGGCCACGAACGCCGCGCAGCGCTCGGCGCTCGGCACGGTGAGGTACTTGTCGCCGTCACGCTCGTAGATGAGCTTGGCGAGCGCCTTGATGTCGTCGCCGTGGTAGCCGTTGTCCGGGAATTCGACCGCATCCTCACCCTCGATGAGCTGGAGGTAGCGCGCCTCGATGGACTTGCCGAACAGGTCGACCTGATTGCCGGCGTCATTGACATAGAACTCACGCCAGACATTGTAGCCCGCGCGCTCGAGCACGGACGCGAGCGCGTCGCCGAGCACGCCGCCGCGCGCGTTGCCGATCGTCATGGGGCCGGTTGGGTTGGCGGACACGAACTCCACCATGACCTTCTCCCCGTGACCGTCGTCCACGCGGCCGTAGTCCGCGCCGGAGCTCTCGACGGCGGACAGCACGTCCTGATACCACTTGTCGGACAGGCGGAAGTTCAAAAAGCCCGGGCCTGCCGCCTCAACGCCGGAAAACCATGAGCCGCCGAGCTCCATGTGCGCGATGAGCGCCTCGGCGATCTTGCGCGGCGCCATGTGCATGGTCTTGGCCGATGCCATGGCATGGTTTGCGGCAAAGTCGCCGTTGGCGGTGTCCTTCGGCTGCTCAACGCCGCCGCGGATCTCCGCGCCCTCGGGCAGTTCGCCCGCGGCGACGGCACGCAGATATGCTTCCCGGATGCACGCATCCACAGCGGCGCGTGCCTGTTCGATTCGATTGGCCATAATCAGTTACCCTCTATTCTATAATCTTTATTGTTCTCTGACGGTGATCCTAAGCCGGTTGCGGTTGGCGCAGGCATGGTCAAAATCCACAACGTACAGCAGCTCCAGCACGCCGCCTCGCTCATCGAGCGTGGAGCGGTAGCGCTGCGTCTCCAGTCCGACCGTGCTCGTGCCGTACGGCGTCTGGTACAAAAACGTGTTGCGCGTGCCGGGGGCAAAGACCATCCGGCTCGTGACGGTGCCGGTGCGCTTGAGCACGGCGTTTGACGGCGTAAAGGTGATGGTGGTGAGCGTACCGGCCATGCCGGTCAGCTCGCTCTCGGGATAGGTGAGCATACCGCAGCCGTCGACGCAGCTATACTCCCCGTCGGTCGAAAACTGCACCTGTTCGTCCGGCTCCTGCTCCAGAACATCCGCCTGAGAGCCCTCGATCGTGATAACGACCTGCATACGCCGCCTCCTTTGCATAATTGTGCGATTCTATTACTATATACTGTTTTGTCCAACTTCGCAACAGAAAAATGGTGTAGAATTTCCCGTCACCGTTTGCTATAATGGTAGCACAAGCGCATCCGCCGCCGTCCGCTGCGGATGCCAGCCATTTTTTCGGGGGCGCTGCTCCCGTCGGGAGGGATGACCAGATGAACATTGAACTCACCGACAAGGAGTTCCGGCGGCTGCTGGATCTCGTCTATATCGGCAACTGGATCCTCAACTCCACGCGCGAGAAAGACCGGTTTGAGGACTATGATATTTTGCAGGAGAAGCTCTTTGCGCTGTGCGCCAGAAACGGCATGAGCGCGCTCATCTCCCGCTGGCAGGGGCATATCTTCCCCTCGCAGGCTTACGAAAACGGCGGCATCCACGAGGCCATCGCCGACTATGAGGACGCCGTGTTTTTCGACATTCTGGCCGAGGAGCTCGCGCGGCGCGATCTCGGCTGTCTCGACGGCGAGCCCGCCGATCTGACCGAGCTCAACGCGCGCATGGACGAATACATGGATGAGTTTGAAAAGTCCGGCGTGGAAAATCTGGTGATCGAGGCGTGAGCACGCGCACGATCGAGACGCCCATCGGCGCACTGACGCTCACCGCGTCGGCGGACGCTGTCACGGCCGTCCGCTTCGGCGCGCAGGGCGCGCGGGACGCTTCGGCGCTGCTTGACGCGGCCGAGGCGCAGCTGCACGAATACTTTGCGCGCACGCGGCGCACGTTTGACCTGCCGCTTGATCCGCGCGGCACGGCGTTCGAGCTGCGCGTGTGGACGGCGCTGCGCACGATTCCCTACGGCGAGACGCGCAGCTATGGTGCGATCGCCGCCGCCATCGGCAGCCCGCGGGCAGCGCGCGCCGTCGGCATGGCAAACCACCGCAACCCGCTGCCGATCCTCATCCCCTGCCACCGCGTCATCGGCGCGGACGGCTCGCTTACGGGCTATGCCGGCGGGCTGGAGACAAAGCGCCGCCTGCTGGCGCTGGAAGGGATCACACATTTAAAATAAACAACCGATCGAATAACCGATTGAAAACACGGCCGCCGGGAAAATCCGGCGGCCGCGTTGTTTTTTCATAGCGCATAGTTTTCGCGTGTGCGGTCATACTGTGCGCAGGAGATGAGGACAATGCGCATGAGCAGCGACGAATATGCGGCCTTTGTCGACTCGCTCTCGCCGCGCTCGCCCATCTGGGGCGATCTGCTGCGCGCGGGGCTGGTCGGTGGCGTGATCTGCACGCTTGGGCAGGCACTGACTGACCTGTACACAGCCTGCGGCGCAGCGGTGGAAACAGCGTCGGCCTGGTGCTCGATCACGCTGGTGTTTCTCGGCGCGCTGCTGACGGGGCTCGGCGTTTACGACGATCTGGCGCGCTTTGCCGGAGCTGGGTCGCTGGTGCCGATCACGGGCTTTGCCAACGCCGTCGTATCACCGGCGCTGGAATTCAAGACCGAGGGGCTCGTCACGGGCACGGCGGTGAAGATCTTCACGATCGCAGGGCCGGTGATCGTCTACGGCATCGGCGCAAGCGTGGTCTACGGGCTGATCCTCGCCGTATGCGGCATCCACTGACAAGGAGGACAATATGAACGATCACAAAAACGGCGGGCGCAAGAGCGCACCGGTGCAGACCGGGCACGACCACCGCGCCGGAAAGCGCGAGCGCAGCGACGCCGGGCATATGCCAACACCTGATGCCGTGCCCAAAAGTAAGGCGCACGCGCCGGACGGTATCTCCGGCTACTGGGAATAAGGATATCCGCTGCGAATGGGATCGTTTGCTTTTGTCTATGCCCTGCATAGACAAAAGCGGCCGCTGAGTTTACCAAAGAACCTCGTAGAGTTTCGCCGCCGGAGCGGCGAAAGAAAGTCCGATCATTTTCTTCGGCGACATGTGCGGCGAAGAAAATACTTCTC
>ENA-OUOW01000358-OUOW01000358.1-human-gut-metagenome-genome-assembly--contig:-NODE-358-length-44078-cov-4.020694_pt1 | contig 44078 bp, 33 predicted proteins | sample MGYA00237938_ERZ548769 | MGnify/ENA primary metagenome ERZ548769 (study PRJEB26490, sample SAMN05356870) | human gut metagenome | biome: terrestrial biome; feature: human-associated habitat; material... | reverse complement strand
CTCTTTTGACTTGACCTTCTCGGTTACCTTCTTGAACTGGATTCGAATGGGCGCAAAGCCCGCGTCCATGTTCGCCTTGGCGAGGCGCTGTTGACGCTTGTTGAGCGTTGCATACCAGGTGTCGAAATCGGCAGGGACCACGCACATGTAGTCATCGTCGTGAAGGCGGAGGAGGTAGACCTCCTTGATGTCATCCCAAGCGATGAATCCCGCAGAGAACGATGTCGTGTGGTCGGTCACGCCGTTTTCATCAATGAGGATGGCATTGTGTCGATTCACGATTCTGTGGACGTTGTATGCGATGAAGAGAATTGCAAACGGTATGCCCAGATAGCCCGTGGTGTACCTCATGAGAATCGGGTTAGGCGCGAAGGGCAAATCTTGCGTTGCCGCGAGGAATGCTGCGATCAGAATACATACACCCATGAATATCAGCAGCAGATGGATGACGACATCGTTGTTCACCGCGAAGCTCGTGTCAGAAACTTGTTTCTCGACCCTCACCACTATCTCCTTCCGAGGATTCTGAACTCCATGTGTCTGCATTCTAAGTGCGTTGCCCATCAAGAAGGCGTTAGATAGCCATAAATATGAAGAAAATATGAACAAATCCTACAATAATCACGTTAGAATTTAAAAATCAGAACAAAAATAAGAACAAACAATGGTGAAAACATGTAAGCAATACCAAATAGGGGATTTCAGCCCTCAAATACTGTGAAGGAAATATGATTCAGCCATGCGAGGCCATCCATTAATGGTCGGCACAAACGCAAGCGCATGAGGGATGTTCAAGCACGAGTGTTACGGGAGAGGAGGAAAGACAGATGGCAAAGAAGAAGTACATCGTGGGCGTCACCGCTTGTCAGATTGGCATTGCGCATACCTTCATGGCAGCAGACTCTCTTCGCGCGGCTCTGGAGGAGGCTGGCTGTGAGGCAAAGATTGAGACCCAAGGGGCAACTGGTGCCGAGCATGTCATTACTGACGAGGACATTGCTCGTGCGGACGGTGCAATCGTCGCCGCAGACGTCAAGATCAAGGGCAAGGAGCGCTTTGATCCGGTTCCCACGCTTAGCTGCAAGACCAAGGAAGTCATGACAAAGGACAAGGCCGCGGAAGTCGTGGCGGAGCTATTGGAGGCGATTGGCTAGATGGCCGAGATTCAGCGCAAGGGTGCCAAGAAGCAGTCTCAAGGTGCGTTTGTGTGGGACGCAGTGTTGACTGGCATCTCTTATATGATTCCCTTTATCGTTGGCGGCGGTGTGCTCTGGGGCATCGCGAAGGCAATGGGGGGATATAACGTTGGTAATGAGATGGCGGGCCTTGCCTACACCGAGTACACGCCGGCAATGGTCGTGTATGCCATCGGTAGCGCCATCTTTAATGTTTGCGTTCCCATCATCGGCGCCTACATTGCATATGCGATGGCTGATAAGCCCGGTCTTGCTCCAGGTTTTGCCGTCGGCGTCATTTCCAACACCATTAAGGCCGGCTTCCTTGGTGCAGTTCTCGGCGGCATCATCGCTGGGTATCTTGTCATATGGCTGAAAGGGCTCTCTAAGAACGTGCCCGATTCGCTTCAGTCGATTTTCCCAATTCTGATCATTCCCGTTGTGGCGACTGCGGCGACGTCTCTGCTTATGTGGTATGTGATTGGTGTGCCCATTAGCTGGCTTATGGGGATTATCACCTCTGCTCTCACCAACCTGCAGGGCGTTGGCGGCTTTGTCTTTGGCGCTGCTATTGGCGCTGGCATGTCGATTGACCAGGGCGGCCCCATCTCTAAGGCAGTTGCCCTCGTGACCAACGGCCTCAATGCTGACGGCATTTATGGTCCTACCGCCTGCAAGATGTGTGGCGGCATGCAGAACCCGCTTGGCATTTGCATCGCGCAGATTATCGATCGCTTCACGGGCAAGAAGAAGTTTACCCAGCAGGAGCGCGATACCACCATTTCCGGCATTGTCCTCGCATGCTGCTACATCCAGGAGTATGTCATTCCGTTCCTGGTGCAGGACACCTGGCGCTGCCTCGTTCCCTGCATGATTGGCGGTGCGATTTCCGGTGGCCTGGCGGGCATGGCCGGCCTCGAGTCCCCCTCCCCTCACGGTGGTGTGTTCGTAATTGCCCTTATGAGTAACCCGCTTCAGTTCGTTCTGTTCTGGTTCATCGGCGCAATGGTTACTGGTGTCCTGTATTTCCTCCTTCGCAAGCCTGTTGCAGAAGAGCAGGAGATGGGACAGAACGGTGTCCTCGACAAGCTGTTGGGTTAACCAAGAGCGATGTTATGGAGGCGCCTGCGGGCGCCTCCATTCTTTCAGGGCATTCCCACATTCGCTGATGTACAGCCGGAGAGACAGGCTGGCTCAAACATCGGAAGGATTATTCCATGTACGTCTCAGTTAGCGAAATGCTCAAGCATGCGAGCACTAACAGCTATGCTGTTCCAGCTCCCAACTGCCCGGACTTCAATACCGTAAGGGCCGCTCTCATGGCAGCGCAGGAGGAGCACTCTGCCGTCCTTATCGACATTTCGCCGAGGCAGATGAACATGCACATTGCCCCAGAGGTTGCTGCTGCAATGGTGCGCGCTGCTGCAGAACCCCTCGACGTGCCCGTTGCCCTTCAACTTGATCATGGAATCGAGTTCGAGGACATTTGCCGGTGCATTAAGGCTGGCTATACGTCAGTCATGGTTGACTCCTCAAGCCTTCCGTTTGAGGAGAACGTTCGCCGCGTGTCTCAGATAGTCTCTCTCGCCCACGCCCATGGAGTGAGTGTCGAGGCGGAGCTTGGGCACGTCGGACAGGCCGCGGCTGGTGACGGCCGCAGTGCGGACATGTACACAAATGTGAACATGGCCGTCGAATTCATCGAGAGGACCGGGTGCGATGCCCTGGCCGTTGCCATTGGGACCGCACATGGCAACTACCCTAAAGACTTTGTTCCCAAACTAGACTTTGAGCGCCTGAAGGAGCTCAAGCATGCGGTTGGAAACTATCCGTTGGTTTTGCATGGTGGATCTGGCTCGGGAGACGAGAACTTCAAGAAGGCCGTCGATGGCGGCATAAACAAGGTAAACCTTTGGACTGACTATTCTGCCGCATACGTTCGCGGCTTGCGCGAAGAGCTTGCCACCGAGGAGAGGCCCGACTACATGCTTCTCTCTCGTGCCGTTGAGAGCAAGGCTTCCGATTGGCTCAGGCACTACATGAGGTTGTTTAAATCGTCCAACCGCTACCAATTCGGTACTGAGACGCTTGAGGCAACGGACTAGCCCCGTCTATGCTCGCAGGTCTTTGGAAGTGGATTGCAGGAACACCAATGTATCTTGGAGGTGGTCAAAGATGATATCCGGGAAGGATTGCTGGAGCATGACGCTTCAGCGAGGAATGTCGACACATTCCGTATCAGGCAGAACGATGTACGCCTTCGATGACATGGCACCTAGTCTTTACCATCAGCTCGTGCAATCAGCTTCCTCTAATCCCCAAGCTACAGCAGTTGTTGATGACTGGGGACGTCCAACGACTTACGAGCGTCTCCTCTCCCTGACGGATGATTTTGCTGCTTACCTTGCTTCCGAGAAGGGCCTTGGGCACAGTTCGCTCATCGCTCTTCTCATGCACGCAGACCTCGAGTTTGTGGTTGCCTTATATGCCATATCGAAGCTCGGTGCTGTTTGTGTGCCGATACCCACCAAGTATCGTGTGCGCGAGGTGGCTTCGCTCCTGGACATCGCCAAACCAAGCGCCATGATTGCTGGCGAGGAGTTCGAGGGTTGGGCGGCGAGTCTCCCCGTTGACCCAGAAAAGTGTATCTGGTCCCGTGATGTTGAGCATGGCTATGGTTTCGATGGGGTCTGCGGCTATTCCTATCCTGCCGCCAACGGCTCTGGAAGTCCATCGGATCCAGCAATCATGATGTTTACGAGCGGAACAACCTCAGCAGCGAAGGGGGTGGTTCTTAGGAACTACAACCTCGTATTTGCTACCATGATTTACCAGAGGCTCATGGGAACGACTCCGGCAGATTCCTGCCTTGTCCCCATCCCCATCTATCACGTTACGGGTCTGATTGCTCTCTTGGCACAGTTCATCTACGTTGGGGGAACCGTGTTCCTCCATCGCAGGTTCGATGCTAGGAGGGTGCTCGAGTGCATCCGTGACGAGGGGATAACCTACCTCCACGGATCCCCGACGAGCTTTGCCGAGCTTCTGCCTCTGAGGTCGGACTTCCCCTCCCTCCCAAGTGTGCGCGCCATGCTCTCCGGATCGAGCTATGAGCCGGTGTCAAAGATGCGTGCCTTCCACGAGTGGATGCCTACGGCTACGTTCCAGGTAGTCTATGGCATGACCGAGACAAGCTCGCCAGCGCTCCTCTTTCCTTGGGACTCTGCAACCTCAATCTATGCTGGTGCTACGGGAAAGCCGATTCCCGGAGTTGACGCCGTTCTTCTCGATGAAGATCACTATGAGGTTCCCGTTGGAGAGGTGGGCGAGCTTGCCCTGCGCGGTGTGTGCGTTACCGAGGGCTACTTTCACCATGAGTCAAGCGACCTGCTCCCCGGCGGATGGCTCCTTACGGGAGACATGGGTTACGCAAACAGTGAGGGCATGATTTGGATAGTCGACCGCAAGAAGGACATGATCAACCGCGGTGGCGAGAAGGTGTGGTGCTCTGCCCTCGAGGAGGTGCTCTGCGAGGTTCCGGGAATCAATGGGGCCTGTGCTTGCGGGATGCCCGATGACCTCTACGGAGAAGTTCCCGTTGCCCTGTGCGTAAGACAGACGGGGTCGCACGTCACAGAGGACGAGGTCAAGCTGGCGCTCAAGGGGAGGCTTGCTCACTTCAAGATTCCTGTCCACGTTGCGTTTGCGGATGAAATACCTCAGACGAGAGGCGAAAAGCCTGATAGGCGCGCTGCGCTTGAGCTAGTTCGCCAGTCGCTTTTGGAGAAAACACCGAGAAAGGCTTGATTCATGGCTAACAGGGACCTTCGGGCAAGTTTTGTCGCTCCTGAGGAGGTGGCAGCATCAATCGAAGATGGGACAACCATTTGCACAATTGGGATGACGCTCGTCTCCGCCTCTGAGTCCAACCTTAAGGCGATTGAGAAGCGGTTTATCGAGACTGGACATCCGCGCGACCTCACCCTTCTGCACTCGTGCGGCCAGTCTGATAGGGCCCGTGGTATTCAGCACTTGGCGCACGAGGGACTCGTGACGCGCATCATCGGCTCGCACTGGGGTCTCCAGCCCAAGTGGATGGACATGATTGCGAGCAACAAGGTAGTTGCGTACTGCCTCCCACAGGGGCAGATTGCCCAGCTTTACCGAGCCATGGCATGCGGACTGCCAGGAAAGATGAGCAAGGTTGGTCTGGGCACCTTCATCGATCCGCGTATCGAGGGCGGCAAGATGAACGAGCGAACCCAAGGCGAGCCAGACATCGTTGAAGTCGTCACCTACCATGGCGAAGAATACATGATGTACAACGAGGTGCCCATCGACACCCTTCTTATCCGCGGTACCACCTGCGACGAGATGGGCAACATGACCACCACGGACGAAGCCATGAAGCTGGAGGTCTTCAACGCGGTTCTCGCAACCAAGCGCTATGGCGGGCAGGTCATAGCCCAAGTACGCGACGTTGCCCAAACCGGCACGCTCAACCCCAAGGACGTGACGGTTCCTGGCGTGTTTATTGACAAGGTGGTGGTTTGCCCCAATCCCGAGGAAGACCATCGCATGACTTCCTCAATCTACTTCGACCCCTCGTATGTGGGAAAGCTCAGGCGACCGATGGCCGCGATTGATCCCGCTCCGTTCAACGTGCGTAAGTTCATTGCACGGCGAGGGTGCCAGGAGCTGTATCCCGGCTGCGTCGTCAACCTCGGCACAGGCATCCCCAACGACATGGTGGGACGGGTCTGTGCTGAGGAGGGCCTTTCCGACAAGGTCATGATTACTGTCGAGAGCGGCATCTATGGCGGTGTGCAACTCGGCGGCATCGATTTTGGCATAGGCCAGAATCTCTATGCCATGGTGAGCCATCCCGAGCAGTTCGATTACTACGACGGGGCTGGTGTTGACGTCACGTACATGGGGCTGGGAGAGCTTGACGGAGAGGGAAACGTCAACTCAACCAAGATGGGCGAGAGGTGCACCGGCGCAGGGGGCTTTGTCGACATCACCCAGAATGCGAAGTGCGTTGTCTACCTTGGAACGTTCACGGCCAAGGGCGCCGAGTATTCCTTTAATGGCAACGAACTGCACATCCTCAAAGAGGGTGCCGTGAGGAAGATGGTCAGCCACGTGCGGCAGATCTCCTTCAATGGCCCACGAGCTCGCAAGAGCGCCCAGCGAGTGGTCGTCGTAACCGAGCGCGCTGTTTTTGAACTGGTGCAAGAGGGGGTCAAGCTCGTCGAGATTGCCCCTGGCATCGACCTCAAGACGCAGGTTCTAGACATGATGGATTTCGATCCCATCGTCGCAGATGATCTCAAGACTATGAGTCCAAGCCTCTTCGTTCAGGACGGGCCCTGTGGGCTCCTGGAGAGTTTCGGCAAAAAGTAGGCCGTTGGACTATCGCTATCAAGCTTTAGATACTCACGGAAAGGATTCAGAGATGGATACTATAAAGGTTGCTGTTATTGGGTCCGGGCTCATGGGTGCTGGTATTGCCCAGGCGTGCGCGACTGCTGGCTTCCAGGTCGTGAACATCGACATTGCCCAGGAGCCGCTCGATAAGGCAAAGGCGCTTGTCAACAAGCTTGTACAGAAGAAGGTTACAAAGGGCAAGATTACCCAAGGGGAATGTGACACCATCCTTGGTAACCTTACGTACTCGACAGACTACGGTGAGCTTGTCGGCGCCAAGTATGTAATCGAGGCCGTTCCCGAGCGACTCGACTTCAAGCGGTCGACCTTCGAGAAGGTAGACGAGGTTGCCGATGCGGATGCAGTTCTTCTGACCAACACATCCGGCATCGACATCGACCAAATTGCCTCGGCGACCAAGCGCCCAGCATCGGTTATGGGGATGCACTTCTTCTATCCCGCACCCGTTATGAAGCTCGTCGAACTGGTTCGTGGCGAGGAGACCTCTGTGGAGACGTACGAGAAGGCCAAGGAGTTTGCTGAGGCCATCGGCAAGACGACCGTGGACGCTCCCAACACACCTGGATTCATTGTCAACCGAATCATCAACCCGTACGAGAACATGGGTGCCTGGCTCGTCTCCGAGGGCGTTTCTCCCAAGGACGTTGACACTGCAATGAAGCTGGCATGCAACCACCCGATGGGTCCCTGCGAGCTCATGGATTTCTCGGGCATCGACGTGGTGTACGCCTCACTCATGAATCTCTACGAAGGCTATGACCACGATGATTTGTACCGTCCTGCTCCCGTTTTCAAGGAGCTTCTGGACGCCGGCAAGCTTGGTCGCAAGACCGGCCATGGCTTCTATGACTACGAGTAGAGAAGTGCAGTCGCTGGCGTAGCTCCTCCATGTTCAAGACAGGCACTACGAAGGGAAAGACCAATGAGCAATAGGCAGTTTGAAAAGAACCCCGATGACGTCGTGATTGTTGCGGGCGCACGTACGGCTATCGGCAAGTTTGGTGGAAGTCTTAAGACCGTCCCCACCATTGACCTGGGGGCCATTGCGGTCAAAGAGGCGGTCAAGCGCTCCGGTGTTGACCCGAGCAAGGTGGGCGAGGTTATCATTGGCAACGTTGGTGGTTGGGGTCCCAATGGTTTTCTTGCTCGCGCGATTTCCCTTAAGGCCGGGATGCCCAACGAGTGCACCGCGTATTCCGTGAACCGCCAGTGCGGCTCGTCTGTTCAGGCAATTGCTGACGGTCTTCAGGAGATTCAGACGGGCTTCCGCGACGTGGTTGTGGCAGGCGGCGCGGAGTCCCTCTCTACACTTCCATACTATGTGCCGTCGGCGCGATGGGGTGCGCGCATGGGCCACAAGCAGTTCGAGGATGGCGTCATCGACGCCCTCGTTTGGCCGCTTGACGGAAACCACAATGGAATTACTGCCGAGAACGTTGCTAAGAAGTTTGGCGTAAGCCGTGAGGAGCAGGATGCTTTCGCCGCTCGCTCTCAGCAGCGTGCGTGTGCTGCAGTTGCTTCCGGTGTGTTCAAGACTGAAATCGTTCCCGTTGAGATCAAGGGTCGCCATGGTGCCGTGACGGTTTTCGACACCGACGAGGGCCCGCGTGAGGGTGTGACGGTCGAAAGCCTTGCCAAGCTCAAGCCCTGCTTTGTGACAGATGGCACGGGTACTGTAACCGCAGGCAACTCCTCAAGCTTGAACGACGCAGCTGCCGCCGTGGTTATGATGAAGCGCTCGAAGGCGGAGGAGCTTGGATGTGCTCCCATGCTGACCATCCGTGGCTGGGCCGTTGCGGGCTATGATGCTACCCTCATGGGCTACAGCCCCTACTTCTCCACGGTCCAGCTTTGTAACCAGCTTGGAATTGATGCGCAAGCAATTGATATGTTTGAGCTTAACGAGGCATTCGCTTCTCAGTCGGTTGCCGTGAGCCGTGACCTTGGTCTTGACTCCGAGAAGCTCAACATCTACGGTGGCGGGATTTCTCTGGGGCACCCCATTGGAGCTACTGGTGCCATCCTCGTCATTAAGTGCGCCTACGAGCTCGCCCGCACCGAAAAGCGTGATGCGATGGTCTCAATGTGCATCGGAGGCGGACAGGGCATCTCGATGTACTTCACAAAGGACTAGATGCAAACGCTGAAGCACGAAAGGAGAACCGATAATGGTCAACTTTGAGTATCTCGTCCCCACAAAGATTCTGTTTGGCAAGGGAACTGAGAATGAAGCCGGTAGGCTCATCAAGGAGTTTGGCGGACATAAGGCACTCATCCATTGGGGTGGGGACTACGTTCGCACCACCGGCCTTCTCGACCGTGTGCACAAGGGGCTTAAGGATGCGGGCATTACATACGTAGACCTTGACGGTGTTGTGCCCAACCCGCGTCTTTCCTTGGTCAAGAAGGGTGTCGAACTCTGCAAGCAAGAGGACGTCGATTTTATCCTTGCCATTGGAGGTGGGTCTGCTATTGACTCCTCCAAGGCAATCGCCTATGGCCTTGCGAATGACTTTGACCTGGAAGACCTATTCCTTGGTAAGGTCTCGACGGACAAGATTGCAAAGATTGGCGCCATCTCGACCTTGGCGGGTACCGGTTCCGAGACGTCGAACTCGGCAGTCATCGATATTGACACAATGGGTCCCAAGACTCTCAAGCGCTCCTACAACCATGAGTGCGCGCGTCCTCTCTTTGCCATCATGAACCCTGAGCTTACCTATTCGCTGCCTGCCTACCAGACGGCTGCGCCTGGAGCTGACATCATGATGCACACCATGGAGCGATACTTCACGACCGAGCGTGACGTAGAGCTCACCGACGAGATTGCAGAGGGTCTTCTCCGCACCGTCAAGACCATGGTTCCCGAGGCCCTTGCCCATCCCACGAGCTATACAGCACGTGCAAATCTGCTGCTGGCAGGCGCCAAGTCTCATGATGGACTTACGGGGCTTGGCAGGGTGGGCGACTTTGCTTGCCATGCTATCGAGCACGAGATTGGCGCAATGTTTGACGTTGCCCATGGTGCCGGACTCACGGCAATTTGGTCTAGCTGGGCTAAGTACGTTATCCATGTTGATCCCGAGCGCTTTGCCCAGTTTGCCGTCAACGTGTGGGGCGTTCAGAACGACTTCCACGATCCCATGGCGACTGGCCTGCGTGGTATTGAGGCTTGGGATCAGTGGTGCCATTCCATCGGGATGCCCACAAATCTGCATGAGCTGGGGGTTAATCCCACGGACGAGCAAATTCAGGAGATGGCCGAGGGTGCCGTCGAGGCGCGTGGTGGCGATCATGCTGGCAACTTCATGAAGCTACACGTCGAGGATATCGTGAACATTCTCAAAAACGCACGGTAGACAAACGGTATGTGACGCGGGCCGCCTCTGTTCCTTGGGCGGCCCGCTTCTTGTAACCAATATGGGGAAGATGATAGTGAGGGTCCGGCGTGCTATTGCGGAAGGGCTCTCTCTTTGACAGTGTCAAGTGCCTGGCGTGTAGCGACGAGAGAGGTAACAGAGGGGGAGCGCACATGAGATTTGTCTTCGCATCCGATTCGCTTAAGGGCACCATCAGCTCTGCTCGCGCGGCTGACATCCTCGAGGAGGAGGCAACGCGCCTGCTTCCCGGCGTGTCCTGCACCAGGCTTGCCGTGGCAGACGGAGGAGAGGGGACCGTCGATGCCGTGGTTGCCTCTCTCGGAGGATCTCGCATCGACGCGACTGTCGAGGACCCCCTTGGCAGACCGGTCGAGACAATCTACGGCATGCTCCCCGGGAACCGTGCCATCATCGAGATGGCCGCTGCCTCGGGACTGCCGCTTCTCACGCACGCGGAGAGAAACCCCATGCTCACGAGCACGTACGGCACGGGGCAGCTCGTGCTCCACGCGCTGCGCAACGGTGCCGCCGAGGTAACGCTCGCCATTGGCGGCAGCGCAACAAACGACGGTGGCATGGGAGCCATGCGCGCGCTGGGCGTGCGGTTCCTCGACGGCGCGGGTGGAGAACTCCAAGGTACCGGCGCAGACCTCGGCCGCGTGGCCAGAATTGACATCTCAGGGCTTGACCCCCTCGTCTCGCGGGCAAGCTTCCGGTTGCTCTGCGACGTTGACAACCCGCTCCTTGGCCCACGCGGGGCAACTCGTGTGTTCTCACCGCAGAAGGGGGCGACTCCCGAGCAGGTCGAGGAGCTCGAGCGGGGCATGGCCTCCTACGCCCGAGTCCTCGAGCGGACTCTGGGGCGCGCCGCGGACCAGCCTGGCGACGGCGCAGCCGGTGGCCTTGGTGCGGCGATACGCCTCTTCCTCGGCGCCACGTCGGTTCCAGGAATCGACTGGGTTCTTGATGTTGTGGGGCTTGACCGGGCACTTCTCGGCGCAGATCTCTGTATCACGGGCGAGGGACACGCCGATGCGCAGTCGGCTCACGGCAAGGTGGTCTCGGGCGTGGCGTCGCGCTGCAAGCGGTTGGGCGTGCCCTGCATAGCCATAGTGGGTGGTATGGACCCCGGTGCCCTTGACCTCATGGACCTGGGCGTAGACGCGCTTGTGCCAACGGTTATCGACTGTGGCGACGTGGCAGATGCCCTGGCTCATGCCGAGAGGAACTATCACCTCGCAGCGGCCAGGGTATTCTCGCTTATGGCGCTGGGCAAAGGTCTTCCCGTTACTTAGGCGCGGCGTATCCGACCTCAATTCTTGGGCGCGACGGGCTTCCCTGCTACTATTATGTAAAGAGGTCACCGTGCCAGGGCACGGTGACCCATGTTTCCTACGTCCAAAGGAGCACCCAGTGAGCGATTTCGTAACTTCCAACGACGTCTTTGTTAACCAGCACGCCGAGAGCCGCGACGAGGTGCTGCGCTTCATCTCCCAGAAGGCAGTCGAGCTTGGCATCACCGATGACGCCGATGCCGTCTACAAGGCCTTTATCGCCCGCGAGGACATGGGCGAGACGGGCATGACCGACGGCTTTGCCGTGCCGCACGCAAAGGACGCCGCCATCAAGAAGGCAGCCGTCATCGTCTTCAAGAACGACCACGCCCTCGATTGGCCTTCCTTCGACGAGAAGCCTGTCGACATTGCCATCTCGCTGCTGGTCCCCGCCGGCGAGGCTGGCACCACGCACATCAAGCTGCTGTCCAAGACCGCCGTCCTGCTCATGAAGGATGACTTCAAGAGCCTCGTGCGTGGCTCCGATGACCCCAAGGTCATTGCCGACGCCATCAACAAGGGCATTGACGATCAGGACTAAGCCAACGGGGCGGGGTTTCCTCGTCTGCGCAGCTGTTGATTTCGAGGGCGGCCGCATTTGCGCGCCGCCCTTCTTATGATGAGACAAAGGGACTGTCCCTTTGTCTCATGAGAGGAGTACGGAATGTTCAGGCAGTCGACCGACAAGCGCGTCGCGGTGTTTGTAGCCAATGGCCTCGAGGAGATCGAGGGTCTCACGGTGGTGGACCTTCTCTTCCGCGCCGGCATTCCCGCAGACACCGTGTCCATTACCCCGGAGCGCACCGTGACCTCCTCGCACCAGGTCACCATCACCTGCGACCGCTCGATTGCCGACGAGGGCTTCTCCTTTGACGACTACGACATGCTCGTGCTGCCTGGTGGCATGCCGGGAACGCTCAACCTCAAGGCGTGCGAGCCCCTCACGACGGCCGTCAAGGCCTTCGACCAGGCCGGCAAGGGTGTTGCCGCCATCTGCGCCGCACCCTCCATCCTAGCCGAGCTGGGTATCCTCACGAACCGCCCCGCCACATCCAACCCCAACTTCCAGCACGTTCTTGTCGAGAACGGTGCCATCCTCTCGGAGGAGCCCGCCGTGGTGGACGGCAACGTGATTACCAGCAAGGGCATGGCAACGGCCATTCCATTTGGCCTCGAGATCGTCCGCTGGTTCCTTGGTGACGCCGCGGTCGAGGACCTCAGGCCTCGCATCGTGCTCGAGGGCTAGCGTGGCAGACGCCCCCACGGCGCACGCGCAGCAGCGCCAGTACCTCTGCATAGACCTCAAGAGCTTCTACGCCAGCGTCGAGTGCGTGGAGCGCGGACTCGATCCGCTCTCCACGCGCCTCGTTGTGGCAGATCCCTCGCGCACGGAGAAAACCATCTGCCTTGCCGTTTCGCCTGCCATGAAGGCCCTTGGGGTGCGCAACCGTTGCCGCGTCTTCGAGATCCCCCTAACCATCGACTACCTCATGGTGCCGCCGAGAATGGCGCTCTACATGGAGCGCTCGTGTGACGTTTACTCCGTCTACCTGCGCTGGATTGCCCCAGAGGACATCCACGTCTACTCGATAGACGAGGCCTTCATGGATATCTCGGGCTACCTCGACCTCTACGGCTGCACGGCGCGCGAGCTTGGCGAACGCATCCGCGAGGACGTGGTGAGAACCACCGGTATCCCCGCCACCTGCGGCCTGGGCACCAACCTCTACCTGGCCAAGATTGCCCTCGACATCACGGCTAAGCACAGCAGGGACTTCTTTGGCGAGCTGGACGAGGAGGCCTATCGCACCACGCTCTGGAACCACCGTCCCATCACGGACTTCTGGCGCGTGGGGCGGGGCATCGCCGAGCGGCTTGCCGCCATGGGCATCCATACCATGGGTCAGGTTGCCACCTATCCCGCAGAGCCCCTCTACCGCGAGTTTGGCGTCGATGCAGAGATTCTCATCGACCACGCCTGGGGCGTGGAGCCCGTGACCATGGCAGACATCAAAACCTACCGCTCCGGCTCGCATTCCGTCTCGACGGCGCAGGTACTTGGGTGCAACCGCGACTTTGCTGGGGCGCGCATCATTGCCCGCGAGATGGCAGACTCCCTCGCGCTTGACCTTGTCGACCAGCGACTTGTTGCCAGTGGCGTGAGCCTGTACGTGGGATATGACCTCTCGGCCGAGGAGCGTGCGGGCATTCGTGACCGCTCCGACCCGCGTGCGTGGTACCGCGTCGTTGCCTCTGCCGGTGGCACGGAGCGCCTCCTTGTGCCCACCAGCTCGCGCGAGCAGATACTTGCCGCAACGACTCGAATCTTCGACGCCGAGGTCGATCGCTCCCGCCCGGTGCACCGCCTTGGCCTCACGGCTACGGGCGTGCTCCCTGAGGATGCCCCCGGCCTTCAGGACAGCCTCTTCGCCACGCCCGAGGCGGATGCCCGCGAACGGCGCAGACAGGAGGCCATCAGTGCCGTGAAGCGCAAGTTTGGCAAGAACTCCCTGCTCAAGGGCGTTGACCTTCTCCCCGAGGCAACCGCGCGCGAGCGCAACCTGCAGATTGGGGGCCACCGCAGTGGAGAGTAGTGCCGCAGGCAGGAGAGCCACGCCGCAGGCTCGCCAGCCCATGCCCCTCTCGGAGCGGGCAAAGATCTTCTCGCCGTTCGACCCGCTCAAGGGATATCGCGCCATGCTCGCCGAGCGCGAGCGCCAGCAGGAGGAGGGTACCGCCTACGGGCCAAGGCCGTGGCCTCACCCGGCACCGCCCGCCATTCACCGCGGTCTCGGGCATAATGCTGATAAGGACTGATGGCCAACAACGGCTGGGATTGGGCATGTGACATGGCATTTGTCGAGTTCAGGGACGTCTGCAAGACCTACCGGATGGGCAGTGTCGAGGTGCATGCTGTGTCCGGCATGTCGTTTGACATCGAGGAGGGCGAGCTCTGCGTGATTGTGGGCCCGTCCGGCGCGGGCAAGACAACGGTGCTCAACATGCTTGGGGGTATGGACTCTTGCACCTCGGGGTCAATCCGGCTGGCGGGTCGTGATGTCTCGGGGCTCTCGGAGCACGACCTCACACTCTATCGCCGTCACGACATTGGCTTTGTGTTCCAGTTCTACAACCTGGTGCAAAACCTTACGGCACTCGAGAACGTCGAGCTTGCGAGCCAGATCTGCACGGACCCGCTCTCGGCGTCCGAGGTGCTTGACGAGGTTGGTCTTGCCGAGCGCAAGGACATGTTTCCGGCGCAGCTCTCTGGCGGCGAGCAGCAGCGCGTTGCCATCGCCCGCGCGCTTGCCAAGAACCCCAAGCTCCTGCTCTGCGACGAGCCCACGGGCGCCCTTGACTACGTGACGGGCAAGCAGATCCTGGGTCTTCTGCAGCGCACCTGTCGCGAGCGCGGCCGTACCGTGGCCATAGTGACCCACAACTCTGCCTTCACCCAGATTGCCAACCGCGTGATCCGCGTGCGAGAGGGGCGCGCCGAGAGCGTCGAGACAAACGCGCATCCGCTCGACGCGGCAGAGGTCGAGTGGTAGGGGTGGCCGCCTCTTCGTTCACAAAGAGCGTGTGGAGGAGCATCCGCGGCTCTCTGGGGCGCTTTCTCGCCATCACGGGCATTGTGGCCATGGGCTGCGGCTTCTTGGCCGGCCTCCAGATGTCCGGGCGCGACATGCGCCTTGCCGCAGACCGCTGGTTTGACGGCTGCAACATCTATGACCTGCGGATGGTTTCCACAAAGGGCTTCTCGGAGAAGGACGTCGAGCGCGTCTCGTCCACCGAGGGCGTCACGGCGGTCATGCCCGCGAGCTCCGCCGACGTGATGGCACGCATAGGCAACGAGCAGATGGCCGTGCGCATCTCGTCGCTCGACGTGGACACGGCGCAGGAGGCGACAAGCGCCTCTGACGAGACGATCGAATCCTCAGACAATTCCTACCTCAACCGTGTGCGCCTGACGGCGGGACGCTGGCCACAGGCTTCCGACGAGTGCCTGCTCGACGGTGACGCGGCCACGCCTGGACTCGAGGTTGGCGACACGGTCGAGGTCCTCTACGGGACGGACGACCTTGACGGCACGCTTGCGACACGCACCTTCACCGTAGTGGGGCTCATGAGCACGCCGAGCTACCCCTACACGGGCACCTTTGGCACCACTACGCTGGGTGATGGGTCGGTCAAGCAGGTGGCCTATGTGCTGCCCTCGGCTTTCTCGGATGATTACCCCTGGACCACGCTTTACCTGAGCGTTGACGGAGCGGACGCCGCCGTGAGCGGAGGCCCGTCCTACGAGCGTGCCGTCTCGCCCACGAAGGAGGCGCTCTCGGAGCGGTTGGACGATTTTGCCCAGGCCCGCCTCGACGAACTGCGTCAAGATGCTCAGGCCAAGGTGGATGACGCGCAAGCCCAGCTCGACCAAGAGCGCGCCGACGCGCAGTCCCAGCTGGCGGATGCCAAGTCTCAGCTGGACGATGCGGCGCAGCAGATAGACGCAGGCGAGAAGGAGCTTGCATCTGGCAAGGCACAGCTCGCGGATGGCGAGGCCGAGCTTGCGCAGAAGCGCGCCGAGGCAACCTCACGGCTGCAAGACGCGCAGGGTCAGATTGACGCCAACCAGGCAACGCTTGACCAGCAGCGCCAGGAGCTCGATACGAACACGGCGGCAGTGCTCGCACAGGCGGGTGCCTCCTCGCTCGATGAGGCGTCGGCTGCGCTTTCTGCGCAGAAGGAGCAGGCAAGCGCTGGCATCGATGCCCTTGAGCACCAGATTTCCGCTCTGGAGTCGCAGGGTGACGCCGCCGACCCGGCGACGCTTGAGGCGCTGCGTGGCCAGCTTGCCACGGCGCAGGCCCAGCTCGACCAGGTAAACCAGGCGCTTGCGGGCGTGGAGCAGCTTTCCTCCGCTCAGGCGCAGCTCGCGGATGCCCAGTCCCAGCTCGACGGCGCCAAGGCCCAGCTCGACAAGGAGCGCGCGAGCGCAGAGGCCCAGCTCGCGGACGCCCGTGCGACGCTCGACCAGCATGCGGCCGAGCTTGAAGAGGCAGAGGACCAGCTGGCAGACGCAAAGGCAAGCTACGAAGACGGCCTTGCCAGCTACCAGGAGCAGGAGGCCAGCGTCCAGTCCCAGCTCGACGACGCGCAGGCAAAGATCGATGACGCTCAGGCGCAGGTGGACGCCCTGGAGAAGCCCGATGTCTACCTGCTCGACCGCACGCAGGACGAGGGCGTGGAGACCTACATGCAGGACACACGCCGCATGGACGGCATCGCAAACGTCTTCCCCGTCTTCTTCTTCCTTGTCGCCGCACTTGTCGCGCTTACCACCATGACTCGCATGGTCGAGGACGACCGTGTCCTTATCGGCACGCTCAAGGCACTGGGCTACTCCAAGGGCCGCATTGCATCGCGCTACCTTGTCTACGCCGCCATCGCCAGCGTGGGCGGGGCGGTCCTGGGCATCGCCGTTCTCTCGCAGGCGCTTCCTGCCATCGTCATGGCCTCCTACGGCGTGATCTATGCCGTGCCCGCAATGGCGTGGCCGCTTCCCGTGGATCCCTCCGTGGCGCTTCTCGCCGGCGGCGTGGGTGTGAGCGTGACGCTCGTTGCCACGTGGGGCGCCGTGGTCTCGAGCCTGCGCGAGACTCCTGCCCAGCTCATGCTCCCGCTTGCGCCCAAGCCGGGGAAGCGAATCCTTCTCGAGCGCATCCGTCCGTTCTGGAGCAGGCTCTCTTTCTCGTGGAAGGTTACCTGCCGCAACATGTTCCGCTACAAGCGGCGCCTCGCCATGACGGTTGCCGGGGTGGCCGGCTGCACGGCGCTCCTCCTGGTGGGCTTTGGGCTGCACGACGCCATCTGGGACATCATCAACTGCCAGTTCGGACCCATTGCCCACTACGACACCACCGTTGGGCTCAAGGACGGCGCAACCGAGGACGATATGGCCGCCGTGGAGGACATCCTTGCGGCAACCGGTCAGGTGACGCGTGAGGACCGCGTCCAGGAGGTTACCATGCGCGCTGGCGCCAGCAGTGGTTCTGCGGACACGCTGCGCGTGAGCGTCATCGTGCCCCAGGAGGCGTCGACCTTCGAGGGCGTGGTGACGCTAAGGAACCGCGTCACGCACGAGCAGATCCCCTTCGACAATCATGCTGTTGTCATCACCGAGAAGCTCGCGACCCGCCTGGGCATTGGCGTGGGCGACACCGTGGTGCTGCGCGACGTGGACGAGGTGGGCAACGCCACGGGCGAGGGACATGCGCTCACGGTTACCGGCATCTGCGAGAACTACGTGGGCAACAGCGTGTACGTGGGGCGTGACGCATGGAGCGAGGTGGATGCGGACGCACCGTCCTTCTCGACGGTGCTTGCGGCAACCACGCTGGACGCTGATGGCCGCGCGGCGCTCTCCGAGGCGCTGCACGACGAGGGCGCCGTCTCAACCGTGGCCTTCTCGTCCGAGACGATTGAGCTCTACCGGTCCATGCTCTCGGTGGTGGATGCGGTTGTCATCGTGCTGGTGGTCTCGGCCGCGGCGCTGGCCTTCATCGTTCTCTACAACCTCACAAATATCAATGTTGCCGAGCGCGTGCGCGAAATCGCGAGCCTGCGCGTGCTTGGCTTTACGCGCCGAGAGGTGCATGCCTACATCTTCCGCGAGATAGCCATCACCGCAGCCATTGGCGACGCGGTGGGCCTGCTTCTGGGAACGTGGCTCGAGAACTTTGTGGTCACAACCGCCGAGGTCGACTACGTGATGTTTGGCCGCACCATCCACGCGGCAAGCTACGGCTTTGCCTTTGCGCTCACGATGGGGTTCACGCTGCTTGTGATGCTCGCGATGCGGCGCCGCCTGGACGCCGTTGACATGGTGGAGAGTCTGAAGAGCATCGACTAGTGCTGGTATCATGGCTCAAGAATATTCCTGCAGGTGCGCAGTCCTTTGGAGGGACAATGCCCAGAATCTCCGTGATCGTCCCGGCCTACAACGTGGTCGCCTACCTCGAGCGCTGCCTTGACAGCCTGAAGGCCCAGACGTTTGAAGACTGGGAGGCCATCGTCGTGGACGACTGCTCCACTGACGCCTCCGGAGCCATTGCGGACAGCTACGCGCAGGCAGATTCGCGCTTCCACGTGATTCATAACAGTGAGAACCGCGGCCTTCACCTCGCGCGAAAGACAGGCATCGAGGCGGCGACGGGGGAGTGGGCGTTCTTACTCGACGGCGACGACGAGCTTGCGCCCGAGTTCCTCGCTGAACTCGACCGGGCAACCAAGGCCACCGATGCCGACGTCTTCCACGTTGGCATCACTGTGGTGGGCGAGAACGGCGTCACGGACGATGCCGCCCGCTCGTTTGCGGCCTTTGTCAACCATCCTAGCGGCGTGGCCGAGGGCGCGGATATCCTGCTCGACATCTTCGACGAGTCGCATGGCCAGCTTGTCGACTGGCGCGCAACGCAGCGCCTTTATAAGACGGATCTCCTGAAGCGCGCCTTTGCCGCCATGACCAGCGAGCGCCTCGAGCGCGCCGAGGACGGCTACGAGGTCTTCGTGATTTCTGACATGGCGCGGCGTTCTGTGGGGCTTGAGCAGTGCCGAGGCTACGTCTATCACTACGGCGTTGGCGTCACGGGAGCGAGCGGCATCACGGCCGCACGCTTTGGTGACTTCTGCAGACAGTTTGGTGCCTGCATTGACGCAACGGCAGACTATGCTGCACATGAGGCGCGTCCTGAGCTTGCGTCATCCCTCACAGGCATGCGTCACAAGATGATTGAGCTTCTCGCCAACGACCTTCTCGATCGCGTCTCCACGTCCGAGTGGGACCAGGCGGCAGCCCACCTTGCGGACGTGTTTGGCCCCGCGGCTGCTGCGCGAGAGCTCTGGCGCTTTGTGCGTGACCGCGCATACCACTTTGTGAGCGCCTGCGAGCTCCCAGCGGAAGACGATCCTCTCCACCAGCTCGTGTCTATTGCCGAGCGTGTTGACGCCACCGTCGACCCAAAAGCTACCGACCCCGCAGACTTCTCCCGTGTCCGCTACATGCACTCGAGGGCAAAGACGCACCTTGCCCAGCTTGAGCAGATCAAGCACGTTGCCGGCTTTGACTCGCAGGACATCCGCATCCTCGTGACAACGCACAAGGACGTTGTAGTGCCCAAGAGCGACATCCTTCAGCCCATCCAGGTTGGCCCCGGCAACAGGAACAACCGCTTCCGCTGGGCACTCCATGACGACGAGGGCGAGAACATCTCGGACAAGAACCCCATGTACTGCGAGCTCACAACGCAGTACTGGGCATGGAAGAACACCACCTCTCCCTACATTGGCTTCTGCCACTACCGCCGCTACTTCAACTTCTCTTCGAGCGTCTATGAGGAGAACCCCTACGGCGAGGTCATGGATGACCTCATCGACGACGACGCCGTTAGGCGCTACGGACTGGACGACGCCACTATCCGCTCCTGCGTCGAGGGCTACGACCTCATCACCACTGGCTTCAAGAGTCTGAAGGACTTCCCCGGAGACTTCTCCACGCCTCGCGAGCACTACGCTGCCGCCCCGGCGCTGCACTCCGAGGACCTCGCCCGCTGCGTGGCGATCGTACGTCGGCTCTTCCCGGACTACGCGCAGGACTTCGAGGCGTTTCTCTCGGGTGACCGCTCGTGCTTCTGCAACATGTACATCATGCGTAGGGAGATCTTCTCGTCCTACTGCGACTTCCTCTTCCCCGTGCTGGAGGAGTTCGTGCGCGAGACGGACATGTCCACCTACAGCCGCGAGGCGGTGCGCACGCCGGGACACCTGGCCGAGCGCCTCTTCAACGTGTGGTACCTGCACGCCATGCGCACCGGCGATGGTGCGGGCTGGAAGACCAAGCAGCTGCAGTGCGTCCACTTCGAGAACCCCGAGCCTGCGCCCACCTTCACCCCGCTCTTCCTTGACCGGGAGCCTGCCGAGGCGCCAAAGGTCGTCCCTGTGGTCTTTGCCTCCGACGACGCCTACGCGCCTGTGCTCACGGTGGCCATCGACTCCATGCTCAAGAACGCTGACCCCGAGCGCTATTACGATGTGGTGGTGCTTACGAGCAACATCTCTGGGGACCACCAGGCAACCATGCGTGCCTACCTGGGGCGCCATGCCAACGCCCGCATTACCTTCTTCGATGTGTGGCGCATGGTCAAGGGCTACGACCTTGACACCAACAACGAGCACATCTCGGTCGAGACCTACTACCGCTTCCTCGTGCAGGATGTCCTCTCGGCCTACAACAAGGTGCTCTACCTCGATTCCGACCTCGTGGTCGAGGGAGATGTCGCAGAGCTCTTTGACACCGAGCTTGGGGACAACCTTGTTGCCGCCACGCGTGACGTGGACTACCTCGCCAACCTCAACCTCCCCGATGGCGACCGCCTGCGCTACACCCGCGGCGTACTCAAGATGAAGGACCCCTACGACTACTTCCAGGCGGGCGTGCTGGTCCTCAACACCAAGGCCATGCGTGCGCTCCACACGGTGCCGGAGTGGCTCAAGGTGTCCCAGCGCACCGACTTCATCTACAACGACCAGGACATCCTCAACTCTGAATGCGAGGGGAGGGTCACCTACCTCGATGCCTCGTGGAACGTCACGAACGACATCTTCAATAGGGCGACCAAGCTCTATCCCAACGCCCCTGCTGGCGTGTACGACGCGTACCTCGCGTCGCGACGCAACCCCAAGATCGTGCACTTTGCCGGTGCGGCAAAGCCCTGGACCCACGGCTGGATCGACCTCTCCGAGCACTTCTGGGGCTACGCGCGCGAGACGCCCTTCTATGAGGCCATCCTTGCGGGGCTCAGCAAGCGCCAGGCCGAGGCAAACGGCAGCGGCGCCCTTGGCAACATAGCAAGCCACGAACGCGCGGTGAGCGAGAAGAGCCCGCTTCGCCAGGTGATTGACCCCATCGCGCCCATTGGCAGCGCCCGTCGCGAGGTACTGAAGTCGATTGGTCGCGGTATCCGCGGACGCAAGTAGGAGGTTTCGCAGATAGTGGGAACTCGTCGCCCGGGGCCCTGCTTGGGGTTTCGGGCGTATTCCCGATTGTGTCAGGGAGAAAAACAGATTGTCGCCTATGGCACATGACCCATGCCCTGTGCTATCCTGCACCCAATAAACAAAAGCAATCTTGCATATGGTATGCATTTTATGCATTGTTCTGGGGTGATTGAGGGAATGGAGCGTATAAGGACCTGCGTCGTGGGGGCAACCGGATTCGCTGGAGTCGAGGTCTGCCGCATCGTTCTGGGGCATCCCGCCCTGGAGCTCACGATGGCCACGGACCGCAAGGCCGCGGGTACCAGGCTTGCCGACGTGTACCCTGCCTTCGAGGGCGCCTGTGACCTGGTGCTCTCGCTTCCCGAGCCAGAAGCCATCGCCCAGAACGCAGACGTTGCCTTCCTCGCCGTGCCCCACACTGCCTCGCTTGCCATCACGCCCCAGCTGCTTTCGCTGGGCGTCACTGTCATCGACCTCTCTGCGGACTACCGCCTGCATGATGCGGCCGTCTACGAGCAGTGGTACGGCACCCCGCACACAAGCCCCGAGCTTCTCGGCCAGACGGTCTACGGCCTGCCCGAGCTCAACCGCAGCGGGCTTCTTGTGCTGGGGGAGCGCCACGAGAAGGGCGAGGCGGTCCTTGTCGCCGTGCCGGGCTGCTATCCCACGGCAACGGCCCTCGCTGCCATCCCGGCGCTCGAGGCCGGCCTTGCCACGGGTGACCTCGTGATTTCCGACGCCATCTCGGGCGTCTCTGGCGCGGGCCGCTCCGCCAACGCGCGCACGCACTACTGCCACGCCAACGAGTCCGTAGAGGCGTATGGCGTTGCCCACCACCGCCACACGCCCGAGATAGAGCAGACGCTCACGCAGGTTGCCGGCCGCGAGATGAACGTTGTCTTCACGCCGCACCTGGCTCCGCTCACCCGCGGCCTTCTCGCCACGGTGTACATGACGGCAGCCGATGGCATCACTGCAAACGATGTGCAGGACGCCTACGAGCGCCGCTATGCCGACGAGGCGCTTGTCTCCACGCTTCCTGCTGGCCACATGCCGCAGACCTCCTCGGTTGCGGCAACCGCCCGCGCCCAGGTTGGGGTTGCCCTTGATGACCGACGACGTAGGGTCATCATCGCGTCCTGCGCGATTGACAACCTCGGCAAGGGGGCCGCAGCCCAGGCCATGCAATGTGCGAACCTGGTTCTTGGCCTCCCAGAGACCCAGGGTATCGGAGTCACCGCCCCGCTCATCTAAGTCCATAGCCGAGTTCGCCGACTGGCGCAAGGGCTACCCGCACCGTCCGTCTTGGGCGCGCATGCGGCGCGTCCCCGTCCAGAAAGACCAACCATGAGAAGCTGCAAGCCCCTAGTCATACCCACACAGGACGACGCACCTCAGTCGTTTGGCTTTTCCCCCTGCGAGGGTGGTGTCTGCGCCGCTGTCGGAATGCGCGCCGCTGGCATTTCCGCTGGCTTTCGCAAGAATCCCCAGCGCAAGGACATGGCGCTCGTCGTAGCCGACAAGACCAGCGTCTGTGCGGCAACGTTCACGCAGAACCGCTTCTGCGCCGCGCCGGTACAGGTGAGCCGTGCGCGTGCCGCCTCTGGCCATGCGCGCGCCGTGGTGCTCAACTCCGGCAACGCAAACGCAGCTACAGGCGAGCCTGGCCTGCGGTGCGCCGAGAAGGCCTGCGCCCTTGTCGCCCAGGCGCTTAACTGCGACGAGCGGGATGTGCTGGTTGCCTCGACGGGCGTCATTGGCGTGCAGCTGCCCTTTGAGCCGTACGTGACGGGTGTGCCCGCGATTGTGGACGCGCTTGCGGCAACTCCCGCGGCCGCCCACGATGCTGCCTGTGCCGTTATGACCACGGACACTCACTCCAAGGAGGCTGCCTTCGCAGGCCCTGCGCCTCAGGCGGACGGCAGTTCCGTCACGGTGCATGTGGGCGGGTTCGTGAAGGGCTCTGGCATGATCCAGCCCAACATGGCAACCATGCTCTGCGTGCTCTCGACCGACGCCCCGCTCACGCCAGAGGCCGCACACGCCGCGCTTCTCTCGGCCGTGCGTCAGACCTTCAACAAGGTGACCGTGGACTCCGACACCTCCACCAACGACACGTGCATCCTCTTTGCCACGGGCGCCGCCGGAGGAGAGGACATCGACGAGGCGTCGCCCGCCTTCCCGGCCGTGGCCGCGGCCATCAAGGGCGTCTGCACCAACCTTGCGCGCCAGATTGCCGCAGATGGCGAAGGGTCTACCAAGCTCGTCACGGTGGACGTGCTGGGGGCCGCCACGCAGGCGGACGCCGAGAAGGTTGCCTTTGCCATCGCAAACTCGCCGCTGGTCAAGACCGCTATCTTTGGCCACGACGCAAACTGGGGCCGCGTCGCCGCGGCTGCCGGCAAGTGCGGGGTTCCGTTCTCACAGGAGGACGTGGACATCGACTTCATGGGCGTGCCCGTGCTGCGCGCGGGGCTTCCCGTCCCCATGGACGAGGAAGACATGCTTCGCCGCTTCGAGCAGCCCGAGATAGACATTGCCATCTCGCTGGGTGCGGGGGAGGCCCACTCGCGCGTGTGGACCTGCGACCTCACGCACGACTACGTCAAGATCAACGGGGAGTACCGCACCTAGGGCGCCCTGTGCCCGGCCGCGCACGGTGCGGCCCCACGACCAGACAACCCTAAGGCAGGAGGCACGCATGCAAGGTCGCGAGGAAGGCGAGCTCGAGCTCGCGCAGAGGAAGGCAGAGGTGCTCACCGAGGCACTCCCGTGGATTAACAAGATGCGCGGGAAGACCGTCGTAGTGAAGTATGGCGGATCCGCCATGGAGGACCCCAAGCTCATGGTGCAGGTGCTGGGAGACATCGAGCTTCTCAAGCTCATGGGCATGCGTGTGGTGCTCGTGCACGGTGGCGGCAAGGCGATAAGCGCCATGCTTACGCGCCTCAACATGCCCGTGCAATTCAAGAACGGACTGCGCGTCACCGACGACGATACCATGGAGGCCGTGCAGGAGGTCCTTATCGGCAAGGTCAACCAGCAGCTGGTCTGGGCGTTGAACGAGTACGGCCACAATGCGGTGGGCATCTCGGGCGCGGATGGAAAGACGCTCAAGGCGGTGCCCGTCTCGCCGGAGCTTGGCCGCGTGGGCCACATCCGCGAGGTGAGCCCCGAGCTCATCGAGACAATTCTTGATGACGACTACATTCCCGTGATTGCGAGCGTCGCGTGCGGTCCGGACGGCTTCTTCAACGTGAATGCCGACGAGGCGGCGAGCGCGGTTGCCGAGGCGCTCCACGCCGACAAGCTCATATACCTCACGGACGTCGATGGCCTCTTTGCCGACGTCAACGACGAGGGAAGCCTTATCCGCTCGCTCACCAAGGCCGAGACCAAGAGCATCCTCGCATCCGGCGAGCTTGCGGGCGGCATGGTGCCCAAGGTTCGCTCGATCGTGGAGGCCATGGACCGCGGCGTGTCCGAGGTGGTCATCCTCAACGGCAAGTCCCCCCACTCGCTGCTGCTCGAGATTTTCACCGACGCAGGCGTGGGCACCCTCTTCACCCAAGCATGAGACAAAGGGACAGTCCCTTTGTCTCATTCAGAACAAGGAGAACAACATGGCAGACACCAGCTATGAGAGCGCCAAGGCCCTTGACGATGCCTACGTGATGCACACCTACGGCCGCCTTCCCGTTGAGTTTGTCTCGGGCTCAGGCGCCACGCTCACCGACTCAACCGGCAAGGCATACATCGACTGTCTGGGCGGCATTGGCTCGGTGAGCATGGGCCACTGCAACCCTGTGGTGGCGGCCGCCCTTCGGGAGCAAGCCGAAAAGGTCTGGCAGGTGGGCAACTACTACTACGTCGAGAACCGCGGCGAGCTTGCGCGCGACCTCTCCGGACTTCTCTCGTCTGTATGCGACGAGGAGGGCCACGTGGTTGGCTCCACGGGCTCCACGTGGAAGACGTTCTTTGCCAACTCCGGCGCCGAGGCAAACGAAGGTGCCATCAAGGTGGCAAGGCGCTGGGGCGAGAAGAAGCTTGGCGGCGCGACCGGCATTCTCACGGCGCAGAAGAGCTTCCACGGCCGCACGCTGGCAACGTTGGCCGCGACCGGTCAGGACGTGTTCCACAAAGCATTTCTCCCCATGCCCGCCGGCTTTGCCGCCGTGCCGCTGAACGATGTGGATGCGCTGGTGGCAGCGCTGGACAACCCACCGGCGAGCTGCGGCCCCGTGTGCGCGGTGATGCTCGAGTGCGTGCAGGGGGAGGGTGGCGTGTGGCCGGCTTCCTATGACTACCTGCGGTCTGTTTCGGCAGAGTGTAAGAAGCGCGGTGTGCTTCTCGTGATCGACGAGGTTCAGACCGGGTTCTTCCGCTGTGGGGCGCCGTTCAGCTACCAGCTGGCTGGCATCGAACCGGATGTGGTGAGCCTGGCCAAGGGCATCGCGGACGGTTTCCCCATGGGCGCCGTCGCGGCGAAGGCAGAGGTGGCCGACCTCATGCAGCCGGGTGACCACGGCTCAACCTTTGGCGGGAACGCGCTTGCCGCCGCCGCGGGGCGCGCGACGGTCGAGGCGCTGGTCTCGCAGAGGGTGGGAGAGCACGTCATTGCCTGTGGCGCGCACCTGCGCCAGCGGCTTGAGGCCTTGCCGCACGTGACTGAGGTGCGCGGGCATGGTCTTATGCTTGGCGCGCAGCTGGACGTGCCGGTGGCGACGGAGCTGGTCGACAAGGGCCTTGAGGTGGGTCTCGTCCTCAACCACATTGGCGACTCGATCCTGCGCTTCCTGCCTCCGTTGGTTATCTCCGAGGAGCAGGTTGACGAGGTTGTCGACAAGCTCGCGGCGCTGCTGGCGTAGGGGTGCTGGTACGGTCGCGCTTGCTTCTCTGCGCCGCGACGTCGCGCCGCGTACCAGCCCCGTGCGCCGTGTGCGGAGAAGCGCTACTCCTCCGTTGCCGCTGTGGTGCGCTCGGGGACGCGCAGCATCACCACAAAGCCGATGATGAACAGCACCACAATCGAGAGCACGCCCAGCGAGCTGTTGCCGGTGGCGGCCGTCATGGTGCCTACGATGAAGGTGCCGAGAATTGCTGCGTACTTGCCAAAGATGTCGAAGAACCCAAAGTACTCGTTGGCGTGGTCCTTGGGGCAGAGCTTGCCAAACTCGGATCTCGAGAGCGCCTGCAGACCGCCCTGGAAGAGGCCGACCATGATGGCCAGGATCCAGAACTCGACCGCCGTGCGCAGGAAGAACGCAGCAAACAGCGTGATGAAGGTGTAGCCGGCAATACCCACCAGAATCATATTGCGCGTGCCAAACTTGTGTCCCAGGCGGCCGTATGCAATGGCCGATGGGAATGCCACAAACTGCGTGACGAGCAGAGCCAGCACCAGCTGCGTGCCATCAATGCCAAGGTCCGCGCCGTACGAGGTGGAAAGCTTGATGATGGTGTGCACGCCGTCGATGTAGAAGAAGTACGCGATGATGTAGTTCCTGATGGACGGGTCGCGCCAGATGCGCTTTGCCGTGGCGCCAATGCCACGCACTGCGTTGGCCAGGGCGTGCGCCTCGCGCGGCTTGTAGTGGGTCTGCTCGACGTTCTTGAGCATGGGCACCGTAAACGCCACCCACCAGCCCGCCGTGATAACAAAGGAGACCTGCATGGCCGTCTGCAAGCTCATGCCAAATGGCCTCACCAACACAAACGCCAGACAGGCGAGAAACGGCACGCAGCTGCCAATGTAGCCCCACGCATAGCCCTGGCTTGAGACGTCGTCCATGCGGTCGTCCGTCGTGGCGTCGACGAGCAGTGCGTCATAGAACACGAACGACGTGTTGAGCGCCACAGAGGAAATCACGTAAATCACGAGAAACGCCATTGCGCCGGTGGGGAAGCCCATGGCCACGCAGGCCACGGCGCCCGTCCCCACAGACCCAATGATGAACTTCTTCTTCATGCCCTGCTGGTCGGCGACGGAGCCCAGGATGGGCATGAGCAGGGCGATGAGCAGCGAGGCCACGGTCTCCGCATAGCTCCAGGCAACAAGCGCGGGGCCGTCTGCCAGTGACTTGAAGTAGATGGGAATGACGCTCGTGGCGAGAAGTACCAGCGCAGAGTTGCCCACGTCGTACATGACCCAGCTTCTCTCGGCCTTTGTCATCTTGAAAGACATCGTGTTCCTCTCTGTTTGGCTTCTCGTCTCACGCCCATACGCTTCAAAACTTTATCGTTTGGATGCCGTCGAAACTCACGGCTTCTGTCAGGATTATGTAATGGCTTGTTCGGCTTGGCCCCCCACGCGGCGCCGTGCGGCCGCCTGGGGGCCGCGGACGCACAACCGGCAGCGTGCGTTGCGCCATTTGGTTGTTGCACTGCTCGTCTGGCGTCTCCCGGATGGGGCATAATGGCGAAACGGGTGTGTTTTGCGCCTTGTGCGGCCGCACGCCTGCAGAACCGGAAAGGGGCCACCATGCCAGCCATTCTCACGCACGACTTCTTTGCTCGCGACGTTGCCGATCGCGCGAAGGCAGAACTGCCCCTGACGACCCTCGACGAGCGCGATGCCTTCCTGCTGGGCAGCCAAGGTCCGGACCCGCTCTTCTACATCACGATTTACCCGCTCATGGCCAAGTGGGCCAAGGTAGGAAACCTGATGCACGATCAGCGCCCCGCTCGGCTCCTAGCCGCCATGCGCGAGGCCGGCGACCGCCTTCCCAAGCGCGAGAAGGACGTGGGCGCGGCGTACCTGGCGGGCTTCTCGTGCCATTGGCTGCTTGACTCGACGATCCACCCCTTTGTGAACGCCTGGGCCTATGACCTCACGCGCGCGGGCGTTCCCGGGCTGGGTCCGGAATATGACGGCAAGGTCCACATGGAGGTCGAGCGCGACCTCGACGAGGCGGTTCTCTACCGCAAGACCGCAAAGACCATCGCGGAGTACCGCCCGTTTGCAAATACGCTGCGCGCTTCGCGCGAGGTGCTTGCCACCATCGACAAGATCTACTTCTACGCGGCGCTCTGGACGTACGACAGGCCCATCGATCCCACTACCTTCTCGGTTTCGGTGGGCTGCTACCGCACCATCATGCGCCTGCTGTACGCCACGCGCGACCCGCATCGCAACGCTGTTGCCTCCCTCGAGCGCGCAATAACCGGCGCCCCCTATTCCACCTATTGCGCACTCTCGCATCGCGTGCGGGCGTCTGCGGCATCGGAGTTTGACAACACCGAGCGCCGTGCGTGGACAAACCCTGAGACGGGTGCTGTGAGCAGGGATTCGTTTGGTGACCTGTATAAGCGCGCCCTTGATCGCGCGCCAGTGGTGGCGGCTGCCGTGCTCTCGCGTGGCTTCGATGACGACGCCGCGTGTGCGCTCACGGGCAATCTCAACTTTGAGGGGGCGCCTGCTCCCTCGGACGCCCCGCTCGCATAGGTGGTGCCACCGCGTCTTGACAAGCGAGGCAACGCGCCATGTGATGCAGGCGAACAAGAGCAAGAACACCAAACCCGAGCTGCTGGTGCGGGCGCGGCTGCGCGAGGCGGGCTACACCGGGTATCGCCTTCACTGGAAGAAGGCGCCCGGAAAGCCCGACATCTGCTTTCCGGGCAGACGCGTTGCCATCTTTGTGAATGGCTGCTTCTGGCACCGTTGCCCCCACTGCGCCCTGCCGCTGCCAAAGACAAACGTGGAGTTCTGGAAGGCAAAGTTCGAACGCAACCGGGCTCGCGACTCTCGGGACAATGCGCTGCTGGTACAGGACGGCTGGACCGTCATCGTGGTGTGGGAGTGCATGCTCAAGAAGGAGCGCCTGGAGCCCACCATACAGGAGGTCCTGCGCGAGCTCGACCGGGCGAGCGGGGATGCCCCGCGCATCCCGCGCGTGGTCGAGATCGGCGGCCCGCGTCCTTGGGCGCTTCGCCGGGAGCGTAATAAGCTACGCTCACGGCATGCTTTGCGTTAAACCAGCCGCAGGTCTAAGCTAGTGTTCATAGCCAACGACGGGGGGTGCCGCCATGTCGACATACGTCTTCTCTGATGTCCACGGGCATCGCGCGACGCTCGAGCGCGTGCTTGAGCGTGTCTCCCCGGGCGCAGATGACGTCGTGTTCTGTCTGGGAGACATGATCGACCGCGGGCCAGACCCCGTTGGCGTCATGCGCGTAACGCGCTCGCTCCCAAACGTGCGCGTGCTCAAGGGCAACCACGAGGATCTCATGCTCGACGGGCTCGACCACAAGGACGACTCTGTTTCCCAGGCAAATTGGGCCATCAACGGTGGCATGTCAACGCTTACCGGGCTCGAGGGCGCCTCGGATGACGAGGCGAGCGAGCTTATCGATTGGGTGCGCAGCCTCCCGCTCTCGGCGCACGTCGAGGCGGCGGGTCGTTACTACATCCTTGCCCACGCCGGCATTCGCCCCGGCGGCCCGCTACCTGCGGATGGCGTGTGGAGTGATTCCGCGCTTGATGCGCTTCTCGGCGAGCAGACCCCCGACGACCTGCTGTGGATTCGCGACGAGTTCTGGTCGGTTTCCACGGGGCTGCTTAACGAGAGGGGAGAGGGCCCCATTGTCGTTGCCGGCCATACGCCCACGCCCTACCTGGCGTCCATGACTGACGAAATCGACCGCCCGGTGAGAAACGATGATGACATTGCGCAGATGGTGCGCGTGGGGGCGTGTGACGCAACGGGCGGCGTGGCCGACCGCTGGGACATCGATTCCGGTGCCGCAGGCGGCGCGGGCTTTGGCCAGGTCACGATGGTGCGCCTAGATGATGGCGAGGAGTTTGCGGAGCCCGTTCGCGATGGCGAGTAACACAGGAAAAGATGCCCATAACCATGCGGGCCAGCTTGTCATTCATCCACTTGATCCAATATTTGATGAGAATAGCCGCGTGCTCGTGCTGGGGACCATACCCAGCCCCAAGTCGCGCGAGGTGCGCTTCTACTACGGCAACCCACAGAACCGCTTCTGGCGCGTGATGGCGGCGCTGTGGGAAGAGGGCGTTCCCGGGACGAACGACGCCCGTCGCGACCTGTGCCTGCGCCACCACGTTGCCCTCTGGGACGTGCTTCAAAGATGTACTATTGCGGGGGCGAGCGATGCCTCCATTCGCGACCCCGTTCCCAATGACGTGGGTAGGATTCTCTCGGCAGCTCCCATCACGCACGTGTTCTGCACCGGAGGCACCGCCACGCGGCTCTACCAGAGGCTCATTGAGCCTGTCTGCGGCGTTCCGTGCACGGGGCTTCCCTCGACGAGCCCGGCGAACGCCCGGATGCGCCTCGATGACCTTGTTGCCGCCTACGAGCCGCTTCGCCGCGCGGCGGACGGCGAGTAGTGCAGGCCGCTCTTCGGGGACGCCGGAGGGTCAGTTGCCGCAGCTCGCTTGAAGTACGATCGCCCGGCGCCCACGACGCCAACGTTTCTGCCACAATAGATGCCCACAAACAACAATCGCAGCGCACACAACGTGGCTGAATCGCAGAGGGGCGACGTGCGATGAGCGTCAGTGAACTCATGGACGAGAAGGACATGGCCGGCGTGCTCGTGAGCGTTCCCGCAGAGGGGCTGCTCCACGGCGCCGTGTGGGCTGAGCCTTTGGGACACGGCTGGACCCATCCCTGGCGCTTTGCAAAGAGCCAGCTCAAGGCCATAGGGAGCTGCCGTGCCTGGCATCCTGGCCTCTACCGCACCATGGCAGCCTGCACGGCAGGCATCACCGTGGAGTTTGAGACGGACTCCTCCTCAGTCGTGCTCGAGGCGCGCGTGGAACCGTTCCCGCGAGGTTCGCGCGAGGTGCTCGACGAGGCCGCAGAGTGCGCCTTTGCGCCGGATGGCCCCCTCGACGGCTTTTCGTGCGACGTCGACGGCCGCCACCTTCCCTGCGTGCTCCCCGAGGAGAACGACGACGGCGTGACGCGCGTGGAGTTTGCGCTCGACGACCCCAACGAGGCGCCCGAGAGCAACCTCCAACGTCTTCCCGGCATGGGCCGCCATCACCACGTGCGCGTGTGGCTTCCCTGTCTTACGAGTTGCGATCTGCGTCACGTGGTGGGTGATGGGAACGTGATCGAGCCGGTTGCCGCCCGTGACCAGCTGCTGGTGATTGGCGACTCCATCGCCCAGGGCTTTGTCGCTGGCGACCCGGCGCGCAATTGGCCGGCGCTTCTCGCCACGCAGCTAGACATGGACGTGCTCAACCAGGGCATTGGCGGCCAGGTCTTCCTGCCGGGCTCGACCGTTGGCCTGGCGGACGAGGCTTCTCCCGCGGCCGTGGTGGTGGAGCTGGGCGAGAACTACCGCTACGAGCCCTGCCAGGAGATGCGCATCTCGCGTGACATCCGTACGAGCCTCTTCGAGGTTGCCGAGGCGTGGCCCGAGGCGTCTACCTGGACGCTCACGCCTCTCTGGCATCTGGACGAGACGCACCCCACGCACCGGAACAGCTGCTTTGCCGCCGTGCCAGACCTCATCCGCACCGCGGTGGCGGCAAACCCCGGCATGCACCTGGTCGAGGGCTCGCGTCTCCTGCAGGCAAGCCCCGTCCTCATGGCGGACGGCTACGAGCACCCCAACGCCGACGGCTCCGCGACCATCGCGGAACGCCTGGCCTACATCATGCACGCACTGGCCGAGCCCGCAGAGACCCGCCGCGCACGGGCAATCGAGCTTCTCACGGACGGCCCGCGCGAGGCGTTTCCCATCCTCGAGTGCGCGCGCCGCGGGATTGGCGAGGTCCTTGTCGCAAAGAAGGGCGTGTGTGTGCTGGAGGTGCCGCGTCACGGAACCTTCGTGTGGGGAACCTCCCGGAAGGTCCTGCGCGAGGCGCTTGACGTCTTTGCCTCGCGTGACCTGGTGTGCATCCTTGGATCCGCACCCGTGCATGACGTGCGTCGCGACTTGGGCCTTACCGAGGACGCCCCCTGCAACATGGTCATCTACGAGAAGCAAGAGAGTCTCGACGTGGATCCCTCGCTTGACATTCGCACGCTCACACCGGCGTACGCCGAGCTTGTTGCCTCGCACTACTCGCACCCCGAGTACCTGGCTCCCGGCGAGCTGGAGGACATTCTCGCACGCGGGCTTGTGCTAGGCGGCTTTGAGGCGGGACGTCTCTGCGCCTTCATTGGCGAGCACCCCGAGGGAGCCATCGGCATGTTGGAGGTCTTCCCCGAGCAGCGCCGCCGCGGCTGGGCAACCGCGCTTGAGTCTGCAAAGATCAACGAGCAGCTCGATCGCGGCCTTGTGCCCTGGGGTGAGGTGTGGCCCGACAACCAGGCGTCTATTGCGCTTCAGGAGAAGCTCGGCCTCACGGTGTACCCGGAGAAGGGCATGCACTTCATGAGCAGGCCGTAGTGGGGAGAAGCACTTCTCGAGGGGCATAAATGGGCACGCATGTCTGCCTGGTACCTGCGCACAGGCTCTTCACACAGTGTGCAGAATCAATGATGCTGTTTTCAAGCGTCTACAATCGGGCAGCAACTTACAGACAGATTGGTGACGTTTGCCGAATTGTCGCGTTGCGACTGCGGTAACCAGGAAGTGACCCATATGACTTGCCTTCATGGACGCGAGCTCGAGGACGAGTTCCTCTCGACGGCGCGCGAGCTTGCCGGTGATGTTGAGAGCAGGGGGGCTGGTGACCGTTACCTACTCACCACCCACGCGCTCTACCACGGCGGACCCGTCTCCTGGGCAATGACGCCCAAGATCTTCGATGTCGCCCAGATTGAGATTCTGCGCGACGCCGCCGAGACCATGGGCCGCATCATGGACAAGATCACGGCCGAGTACCTGCGCAACCCCGAGTTTCGCAAGCTCTTCCGCTTCTCGCCTGAGCTTGAGGAGCTCACGCTCATTCCAACAGGCTACGAGCAGATGATCCCCATCGCGCGCGTGGACGTCTTCTTCAACGAGGAGACGGGCGACTATCAGTTCTGTGAGCTCAACACAGACGGCTCGGCGGGCATGACCTCGACCGTCGAGGTCACCCGTGCCATCCAGGCCACCCAGACCTACCGCAAGTTCGCCGAGAAGCACCCCAACATCACGACGTACGACGTGGTGGGCGAGGCTATCGACGCCATTCGCGACACATATGTGAGCTGGGCAAATGCCGACCGTTTTGACAGCAACGTGGGCCACCCGTCGCTGTGCATTGTCGACTACACCGAGAGCGCCTCGAAAGACGAGCTCGAGGACTTCCTCTGGCGCCTTTCCGACAAGGGCTTCTACGCCCAGTACTGCGACATTCGCGACCTGCGCATCGAGCACGTGGCGGGCACCGACCTTCTCATGGCGCCCGGTGGCCCCGTCTCCTGCGTGTATCGTCGCGCCGTCACGTCCGAGATTGCCGAGAAGCCCTGCGCCGGCGCCGACGCCCTGGCAGAGGCCGCGCGCCGCGGCCTGGCGTGCGTCATTGGCGGTTACAGGACCTGGCCCTGCGCTACGAAGACCGTCTTCGCGATCATGCACTCTGATGCGGTGGATGGCATCCTTACGCCCGAGGAGCGTGCGTTCATCGATGCGCACGTCCCTCAGACCGTGCTGCTTGACGAGAATTCGGACCTCTCGCCCTATGCCGACAAGGACCGCTGGATCGCGAAGCCTGCAGGCGGCTACAACGCGGTGGGCGTGGTGGCCGGCCTTGACTGTAAGACGCAGGAGGAGTGGGAGAGCACACTTGCCACCTGCGCGAAGAACGGTGGGGTGGTACAGGCATACGCGCCGCAGTACCGTACGCCCACCTTGCGCGGGGGCATGCTCAAGCCTGGCGAGGACCCGCTCGAGGCTCCCGCGATGAGCAACATGGAGGGGCTCTTCCTCTTCAACGGGAAGTTCGGCGGCGTCTTTACCCGCTGTGGCATGGACAACGTCATTGGTGAGTGGACACACCGCCTCAACATGGGTTGCCTCGTCGTCGAATGAGACAAAGGGACAGTCCCTTTGTCTCACCTTTGTCTCATTCTCTGCCGGCGCTATCGCTGCAGGCAGAAAACTGCGCCTTAATAGCAGTCCTCCAATAAGCCGCGGGCCGTCTGCCTGCGGCTTTTCTGACATGGGCCCTCTGCAGACTGCTATTAAGTCGCAGCTTTCTAGGAGCAGCGTTTGACCTCCAGGCTGCCCGACGTCCTTTTCGCCGCCCTAATTACTGTCGTGCGCCCTTGCTAGAATCTGCCTCGATACATAACTCGCAGGAGGCAGCCATGGAAGTCACCAACAAGCTTGCACCCCACCTCACGGGGCAGCTCTCGCCCCAGGCCCAGCGGGCCGTTGCAATCCGCCGCACAAGTGGGACCCTCTCGCCGTTTGCCACGCCAAATGCAGCCGCACTTCGTCGTGACAAGACCGAGCGTGATCAGGAAAGCGTTCTTCGCCCGGCCTTTGTGCGCGACGCCGAGAAGATCATGCACATGTCTGCATACAACCGTCTTGCCGGAAAGACCCAGGTCTTCTCCTTCCGTGCAGACGACGACCTTGCGCGTCGCGGCCTGCACGTGCAGCTCGTCGCGCGCGTGGCCAGAGACATTGGCGCCGCGCTCGGCCTCAACCTCGACCTCATCGAGGCAATTGCGCTGGGGCACGACATTGGCCACACGCCCTTTGGTCATGCTGGCGAGCGCTTTCTCAACAACGTCTACCATGCTCGTACCGGCCGTTTCTTTGCACACAACGTGCAGAGCGTTCGTGTGCTCGACGTTACCTACGGCAGGAACCTTGCGCTTCAGACCCTTGATGGCGTGATCTGCCACAACGGAGAGTTCGAGCAGCAGGTCTTCGAGACTAGTTCCCTTGCCGGCTTCGACGAGTTCGACCGTGGGGTGGAGGAGTGCTGGGAGAAGGGCGGTCCCGCCATCGCACGCCTGCGCCCCATGACGCTCGAGGGCTGCGTGGTTCGCGTCTCGGATATCATCGCCTACGTGGGCAAGGACCGCCAGGACGCCATTCGTGCCGGCCTCTGCACCGAGAAAAGCTTTGATGACGGTCTTGGAGGGGCGTACAACGCCTGGGCGCTTGGTGCCTTCGTTGCGGACGTGGTCGAGAACAGCCTGGACAAGCCACGCATCGAGATGAGCGAGGAGGGCTTTGCCGAGATGCGTCGGGCAAAGCGCGAGAACTACGAGAAGATCTACGGTGCCTCGGAGGTCAACGGGGACTTTTCACGCGGAGTCTCGGAGCTCTTCTCGCTGCTCTACGATCACGAGCTCGAGGCTCTTCGCTCGGGCGACGAGACTTCCGCGATCTTCCGTCACCACATCGAGCCGCTTGGTCGCCACCTCGCGCCCTACGGTCGCACGTATGACTGGGAATCAGGCCCGGACCTTGCGGTGGTGGACTTCATCTCGTCGATGACGGACGACTACTTCATGGCCACCTGCTCGGAGCTCTTCCCCAAGGCGCGCGAGCTCTTTCCGCGCCGCGGTTACTTCAGGTGCGTGCGCCCGTAGGCGTGGGGGATGGGGGTCAATTTCTTCACTACAGAGAAGAAATCGCCTGCGGAGAGGGCAAATCCTTCACTACAGTGAAGGCTCCTCTGCCGCGCGCTTGGCCGCGCCATGCTCGCGCGCGGCGTCGATGAAGGCGCTGAAGAGCTGCGGCTGCGTGCGGAGCTTCTCGGGATGCCATTGCACGCCCAGGAAGAAGGTCTTCTCGCTAAACTCCAGACCCTCCGGGGTGCCGTCCTCGGCCCACGCCACAACGTGCCCCTGGGGCGCCTGCTTGCAGATGGCCTCGTGGTGCAGCGAGTTCACCTCGCCAGAAGTGAACCCCAGGATCTTTGACAGGCGGCTCGTCTCGGCAATGCGCACGTGGTGAACGGGGGTGTCCGGCTGGTCGAGCCTGCTGTGGACGATGGTCTTGGTGGGGTAGTCGCTGATGTCGCGCACAAGCGTGCCGCCTAGGGTCACGTTCATGACCTGCATGCCGCGGCAGATTCCCAGCACTGGCACGTCGGCGTCCCAGCATGCGCGCATGAGCGTCCACTCAAAGGCGTCGCGCGCAGGGCAGGTGAGCGAGATTGAGGAGTGGCTCTCCGGTGCGTAGGCATGGCCGCCAAAGGAGTCGCTGGCAATGTCGCCACCGCCTGTGAAGAGGATGCCGTCCAAGCGACGCACAATGTCGGAGACCAGGCTGGTTGCGTCAAAGCCAAAGGGGATGGTGTAGGGGAGGGCCACCGGGATGCCTCCCGCATCTGCCACCGAAGCAGCATAGTGGTCATCCGTCATGGTCCAGTTTGGGTTCTCGGGGTCCTCCCGGGGCCTAGACGTGATGCCGATGAGCGGCCTTGTGGCTGCGATTGTCATGTTTCCTCCCCTGCGCTACGTTCCGGGGGATACCTTAGCCGACCAGAGTCGACTCAGCCTGTTTGGGTGGCCAATACAGAAAAAACGAACGTGCGGAGCGAAACAGCCAGCACGAGAAGAGCTAGGTGAGAAAGAAGGTTAGTCCCGTCGCAACACATTCGCACCCGAATGCGTTGCGTCTCGGCGGTCATTTCTCAGTTGCGATGCACGAGAGAAGAGCCCCGCCCACGCCCCTGGGCTACAATCGCTTGCATGGACAACCTCTTCACCAACATAGAGCGCTACAAGCGCACGATGAACGCTCCCCTCGCCGCGCGCATGCGTCCGCAGACCCTCGAGGAGTACGTTGGCCAGACCGAGGCCGTTGGCCCCGGCAGCTGGCTTCGCACGGCAATCGAGCACGACACGCTCTCCTCGGTGATTCTCTACGGCCCGGCCGGTACGGGAAAGACCACGCTGGCGCGCATCATCGCTAACTCGACGCACGCGGAGTTTGTCGAGGTCTCGGCCGTCACGGGCACTGTGAAGGACCTCCGGCGCGAGATAGAGGCCGCCGAAAGCCGCCTGCTCTCCCTGGGCCGTCGCACAATCCTCTTTGTGGACGAGATACACCGCTTCAACCGCTCGCAGCAGGACGCGCTACTGCACGCTGTGGAGGACCGGACCGTGGTCCTGGTGGGTGCCACGACCGAGAACCCCTACTTCGAGGTGAACTCCGCACTGCTCTCGCGCTCGCGCGTGGTGGAACTCGAGCCGCTCGATGATAACTCCATCCGCACCATCGTGCGCCGCGCAGTCACCTCGGAGTATGGCCTCAAGGGCGCCTTCACCCTCGATGACGACGCGCTCGAGGAGATTGTCACCCTTGCCGGCGGCGACGGCCGGGCGTCTCTCACCTCGCTCGAGCTGGCAAGCCAGATGGCAGCTCCGGCAGGCACCGCCACGCCCGAGGCGCCCGTGCGCATCACGCGAGCCCACGTGCTTGAGGCCAACCCACGCCACGGTCTGTCCTACGACAAGTCCGGCGACATGCACTACGACATCATCTCCGCTTTCATCAAGTCCATGCGTGGAAGCGACCCAGACGCGGCGCTCTACTGGCTGGCGCGCATGCTCGACGCGGGGGAGGACCCCAAGTTCATCGCGCGGCGCATCTTCATCCTGGCCTCGGAGGACATTGGCAATGCGGATCCGCAGGCGCTTCTCGTTGCCGAGGCGGCATTCAAGGCAACCGAGGTCATCGGCCTTCCGGAGTGCCGCATCAACCTCGCGCAGGCCGTGGAGTATATGGCGCTTGCGTCAAAGTCCAACGCCGCCGAGGCGGGGATTGACGCTGCGCTGAAGGAGGTCCGCGAGGGACCGCGCCGAGAGGTGCCCAGCTACCTGCGCGACAGGCATCGTCCCGGCTCCGACGAGTACGGTCCCTACCTCTACCCCCACAACTATCCCGCTGGCTGGGTGGAGCAGCGCTACCTGCCCCAGGGCCTCGAGCGCGGTGCGTTCTATCACCCCAGCCCCCGCGGTTGGGAGGCCTGGCGCATTGAGGCCACGGGGCGCGACCGGGCAGGGCTTCAACCCAAGCCGGTGGATGACGGCGAGAAGGGCACCGCAGGTGCTGCCGGCGCGGACGCTGCCGCGAACGGCGCCGATCCCACCAAAAACGACGCTCCCGGCAAGGCGTAGGCGCCGAGAAATACCGCTCGCCGCCTCTCGCACCACCGCTTGGCCCTTCCGTCTGCCGTTTCAGGATGCAGGACACGCCAGAAATTCGACAGGTTAGTACGGTTCCCCTCATTCGAGGCTTCATCGATTTGTAATGACTCTCGAGCAAGGCGCACCGAATACCGATGCGCGGGATGGCCGGGATGGTCCCGGCCAGAGGGGAAGGAACCTAGCATGAAGAAGCAGGTACTGGTTGCGGGTCTGCTTGCCGCAACGCTCTGCATGCCGCTCGCGGCCTGCGGTGGCTCGTCGAGCTCGTCTACCAGCGCGTCGTCCTCCACGACCACGAGCAGCACGAGCACGACCTCCAGCTCGTCGAGCGACAGCTCCAGCTCCGACTTTGACGCCAACAAGGCCTATGCGGGCCAGTGGCGCGGCTCCGTCGAGATTACCGGCCAGACCGTCTACGGCACCGCCGGCGGCAGCGAGCAGATGCTCGACGTGAACCTGAACGATGACGGCACCTGCGAGGTCAAGCCTCTCGAGGCGCACGCCGACCTCCTCACCGACACGGGCACCTGGGAGGGCACCGAGGACGAGATCACGCTGCACCTCTCGTCCAAGGACATTACGCTCAAGGTCGTCGACAAGAACACGCTTGAGGGCAACGCTGCCGACTTCGACATCGCCGACTTCGACACCATCAACTTCGACTTCTACGGCTAATGAGACAAAGGGACAGTCCCTTTGTCTCATGACGGGCCACGCGGGTGGGCGTTGGGAGCGCCCCGCCCGTAGGCCCTAACGCTACGCGGGAATCGCCACGGCCACATGGCCGTGCGGAGGGAAGGCTGCGGCCCCCTGTGGGAGGGGGACCGCACGACAAGAGGAGAAAGAATGGGAAACAACCTGACGCGCAGGAACTTCCTTGCTGGGTCGGCTGCCGCGGCGGCGCTCGCAGGGCTTGCTGAGTGCTCGTCCGGTGGAACCGCGACGAGCACGGACGACGCTGCGAACAAGAAGGGCAACGGCTACACCGAGACGGCAACCGACTACGGATACACCATCGTCGATAACGGCGACGGCAAGCAGCTGTCCTACTCGCCAGATTCCGGCCTCAAGCTCATCGAGAAGGACGGCTACGCGTTCAAGGACTTCGAGGGCACCAGCGAGCTGGTTCCCTACGAGGACTGGCGCCTTTCCGCCGAGGAGCGTGCCGAGGATCTTGCTGGGCGAATCAGTATCGAGCAGATTGCCGGCCTCATGTGCTTCTCGGCCCACCAGCGCCAGATTGATGACGACGACCTCGTCAACGATGAGCGTAAGACATTCCTTGACGGTGGAGTTCGCTGCATCCTCAACGCTGCTTCTGGTTATCCCGCATTCAAGCAGGCGAATCTTGCCAATGCGGTCCAGGCATATGTCGAGGCTTCCGACAACAAGATTCCGGCACTGTTCTCATCTGACCCGCGTCAGGGCAAGAACTGTTATGACTGGCCGGGCAACCTTGCGCTTGCGGCAACGTTTGACCCAGAGGTTGCAAAGGAAGCGGGTGCCGGGCAGGCAGCGGACCTCCGCAAGATGGGTATCGCCAACTTCCTCGCTCCCCAGACTGACATTGCCTCCGACCCGCGCTGGGCTCGCTTCAACGGAACCTTCGGTGAGGACCCTGCCCTTTCTCGCGACATGGTTCGCAGCTTCATCGACGGTGTCCAGTCGACGGTCGACGAGAACGGAGAGGACCAGGGCTGGGGAGACGACTCCGTTGTCGCAATGGTCAAGCACTGGCCTGCCGAGGGCGCGGGCGAGGGTGGCCGCGAGGGCCACAGCGATCAGGGCAAGTTCGCCGTTTACCCTGGCAACAACTTTAATGCGCTCATGATCCCCTTCGTGGACGGCGCCTTCAAGCTCGAAGGCAAGACTGGCAGCGCTGGCAACGTAATGACGTCCTATACCGTCGCGTTCGACGAGGATAACGAGTACGGCGAGCTGGTTGGCTCTGGCTTCTCCACTCACAAAGTCACCGACCTTCTCCGCGGCGAGTATGGTTTCGAGGGAGCCGCTTGCACCGACTGGGCAGTTCTCAACGATCCCGACGGCGATGGCAACTGGACCTGCTGGGGCCTTGAGGACACCTCTGTGTGGACTCCCGCCAAGCGTGCCTCCAAGGCCGTCGAGGTTGGCGTAGACCAGATGGGTGGCTGCAACGATCCCACCTTGCTTATGTCTGCCTATGAGGATATGAAGGGGCAGCTCGGCGAGGAGGAGGCGGAGAAGAACTTCCGCGCATCAGCCAAGCGTGTCCTGCTCGGCTATTTCTACACCGGAATGTTCGAGAATGCATACGTCGACCCGGACACCGCTCGTACTACCATCGATAAGACCGACGAAGAGATTGCTGCCAAGGCTCTTGACGCCCAGGTAAAGGGTATCGTAATGCTCAAGAACCACGGTGGCGTTATCAAGAAGGCAGAGGGTTCCGACAAGCCGAAGGTCTACGTCCCGATGCGCTATACGCCTGCCGCAACCACCGCTTCTGGCATGGGTAAGCTCAAGTGGACTACCGCTTCCGCAACGTGCGAACTTCCGCTTGTCCAGGGCACACTCGAGAAGTACTTCGATGTTGTCACCGACACTCTTGCGGACACCTTGACGGGTCCGGCGGACGAGAAGACCGGCGATGCCACGCCTGCCTCCGAGGATCTCACGCGTCTTACCGCCGCTGATATTGCCGACGTTGATTACGTGCTCGTGTGCGCCAAGGCTCCCACGAACGCCTCTGCACGTCGCGGCTGCGACCAGGACGGGAACTTCATCCCGCTCTCCCTGCAGTATCGTCCCTATACTGCAGACTCCGAGTACGTGCGTCAGACCTCGATTGCTGGCGATCCTTCCGACGGCTCCAAGTGGGCAGAGCACGAGAGCGCCAAGGGCGTGGAGATTGAGAACCGTAGCTACTTCGGCCGCACCTCTCTCATGACCAACGAGAACCAGCTCGATCAGATTCTTGAGGCGGCAGCGCTTGCCAAAGAGGCTGGCAAGCCTTGCATCGTGATTCTCGACATCACCCAGCCCATGTGCGTCTACGAGTTCGAGTCTGAGGTTGACGCCATTCTCGTCTCTATGTCCGGCTCTACCGAGGCTGCATGCCGTGTTGTCGCCGGCCAGGATGAGCCTTCTGGGCTTCTCCCCATGCAGATGCCAAAGGACATGGTCGAGGTTGAGAAGCAGCTTGAGGACGTGCCCCGCGATATGGAGTGCTACACCGACGCCGACGGCAACACTTATGACTTTGCCTTTGGCCTCAACTACTCCGGCAAGATCTCGGACGATCGTACGAAGAAGTACTACGTCGATCCTCTGACCAAGCCCGAGGCTTAGTTCCACCCTCCCTGCTCGACCGCACTCTCCCGGCGGTCGAGCAGGTCCCCTTATGAGACAAAGGGACAGTCCCTTTGTCTCATCGTAGGGACGCGTCATTCTTCCTCCTATATCCCAGCGCGTCCCAGCGACCGGGGCCAGCACAGCGCCGGCCCCGGTTCGTGTTTCTCGGCATGACGTAGCTGCGAAAATGCGTGCTCGGGCGAGAAAACGACTCCTGAAGCCACGTTATCGAAGCAATCGCGTACGAAACGGCCCCCTCGGCGCCAAAACGACGCCGGAGCGAGGGTTTCCTCCGCCTCCGCTGTCGAGATGTGCCCCTCGGCTCCGTCATCGCCCCGCCTATCCGCTATGATGTCGCGCGGACAACATTCGCGTCACACGTAGGGATCACTCATGAGTACCGTTTCACCCAAGCCCACGGCACAGCGCCGCCGCGGACTCTTCGCTAGTTTTCTCGGCTACTACGCAGGTCAGATGCACCTCTTTATCGCAGACATCATCTGCGCCATCGTCGTCGCCGGCATCGACCTCGCTTTCCCCCAGATCCTCCGCACGCTCACGGGTGGCCTCTTCCGCCAGGGCTCGGATGCCATCACGTCCGCCCTCGTCTACCTTCTTGTGGGCTTTGTCGTCATGTACGCCGTGCGCTTTGGGTGCCGCTACTTTGTGGCCTACTGGGGCCACGTTATGGGCGCGCGCATGGAGAGCCGCATGCGCGAGGACCTCTTCGACGCCTACGAGCGTATGAGCCTCTCGTTCTTTGACCGAAACAAGTCCGGCGACCTCATGAGCCGCCTGGTGAGCGACCTCTTCGACATCTCCGAGGCGGCCCACCACGGACCCGAGTTCTTGCTCATCGGCTTCATCGAGGTCGTGGGCTCGTTTGTGATCCTGTCGTTTATCAACGTGCCGCTCACCGTCTGTCTGGGCGTTGTTCTTGCCGTTCTCGTCATCTACAACCTGAGGGCAAACCTCCAGATGAAGGCCGTCTTCCGCGAGAACCGCGTGCGCATCTCCAACGTGAACTCGCGCCTGGAGGACAGCCTTGCCGGCGTCCGTGTGGTCAAGAGCTTTGCCGCCGAGGACGTTGAGCGCGAGAAGTTCCGCGAGAGCAACGAGGCATACCTCGACTCCAAGGTGCGCATGTATCGCGCCATGGGCCGCTACCAGGCAGGCATTGCCGCGCTCATGGGCACCCTCTACACGCTCATCGTGGTCATGGGCGGCTGGCTCATTGCCCAGGGGCAGATGGAGGCTACGGATCTCGCCACCTACGCCCTCTACATCTCGCTCTTTACCACGCCTATCGAGAACATCCTCAACTTTACCGAGACCTTCCAGAAGGCCATCGCCGGCTTCCGTCGCTTCAAGGAGATGGTCGACTCCCAGCCCGAGATTGAGGACGCCCCCGGCGCGCCGGCGCTCAAGGTGACCAAGGGCGCCATCTCCTACCACGACGTCCACTTTGCGTACGACAGCGGGGACGGCGAGGGCCCTGGCGAGAACCCCGAGGTCATCCGTGGCCTTAACCTGGATATTCGCCCCGGCGAGACTATTGCTCTGGTGGGTGCGTCCGGAGGCGGCAAGTCCACCACCTGCGCGCTTCTCCCGCGCTTCTACGACGTGGACTCCGGCTCCATCATCATCGACGGGCAGGACGTGCGCTCGGTCACCCAGCGAAGCCTGCGCGAGGCCATTGGCATTGTCCAGCAGGAGGTCTACCTCTTTGACGGGACCATCGCCGAGAACATTGCCTACGGCAACCCGCGCGCGACCATGGCACAGATAGAGCAGGCTGCCGAGAAGGCCAACATCGCCGAGTTCATCGAGACGCTGCCCGACGGCTACGAGACCCAGGTGGGGGAGAGGGGTACCCGTCTCTCGGGCGGGCAGAAGCAGCGCATCGCCATCGCGCGAGTCTTTCTCAAGGACCCGAAGATCCTTATCCTGGACGAGGCCACATCGGCCCTGGACAACGAGTCCGAGCACGCGGTGCAGGAGTCTCTCGCCGAGCTTTCGCGCGGGCGCACGACCATCGTGATTGCGCACCGCCTCTCGACCATCAAGGACGCCGACGAGATTGCGACGATTGACGCCGGGCGCGTTGTTGAGCGCGGTACGCACGAGGAGCTTCTCGCCCGCGGCGGCACCTACGCGCGGTACTACCGCATGCAGTTCGAGGGCGCGCGAGCATAGGCCGTGCGAGGAGCGGCGTTGGCGGGAGGCCTCGTTCTTCTCGTCCATGCCGCGCCATTTCGCCAGTTAGGAAAAATCCAAACGTTTAGGGCCACGTAAATGGTGAAATCCCGCGGCATCGCGGGG
>ENA-OUOW01000334-OUOW01000334.1-human-gut-metagenome-genome-assembly--contig:-NODE-334-length-46229-cov-175.087777_pt1 | contig 46229 bp, 67 predicted proteins | sample MGYA00237938_ERZ548769 | MGnify/ENA primary metagenome ERZ548769 (study PRJEB26490, sample SAMN05356870) | human gut metagenome | biome: terrestrial biome; feature: human-associated habitat... | reverse complement strand
TACTTGCACAGGCCCTTGGCGATGGCCTCGCCGATGTCCGTGGTGTGCTCCACGATCCACTTGGCGCCCTCGGCGGCGTCGTGGAACTCGCACTCGCAGTACACCGACGGCGCATTAGGTACACGCACCTCGAACAGCCGGGGGTTGGCCTGGATGTTTTCAGACGTTCCCGGCGTCAGCGGGGCCAGCTGGCCAAACACCGCCTTGCAGGCGTCGTACCCCTTGCCGGGGATACTGTAGCAGAACATCCGGGTGCCAGACACCTTGCCGTTAAAGGCGTTGGTGTGGACGCAGCTGTGGATGTCCGCGCCCCAGGCGTCGGACTCGGCGCAGCGCTGGGCCATGGTGGTGCCGAAGGCAGCCAGCTTCACCTCCACGCCGCTGCGGCGCAGAGCGGCAGCCTCCGCCTCGGCGATCTTCTGGCACTGGGCGTGCTCGTTGGTGTTGCCCCAGGCGTAAGCGTTGCTCACCTGGTCGCTGGGGCTGATGTAGACCTTCTTACTCATCGCTATTCTCCTCTCCCGGCAGGTTCTCCTCTGCCGTGTCCTCGGTGTGTACCTTCAGCTTTTTCAGCAGGGCCTGCAAAAAGCCCGGCACCGGTGCGCCGATGGCCGAAACGTTCTCCAGGATGGACAGCAGCTCGTTGATGACCAGCCAGATGATGACGATGCTGGCAAACAAAAAGTCCACCGGCCAGTCCCAGCCCAGGCTGTCCGCCCCGTAACGCAGAAGCCAGTCCACCACGCAGGCCACCCCGACAATCACCAGATAGCCCACCTTTTTCAGGATGCCCCACAGTCCCACCCGGGAGGACAGCTCCCCGGCGTTCCATGCCTTGGTCATGCCGGTGATGTAGTCCAGGACCATCACCACCAGCAGTACCAGCACCGGCACCAGCAGCTGGATGCCGTAGGCGCACAGCGCCCCCAGCGCGGCCGCCAGCGCTGCCTTGATCGTGTTTTCTTTCATGTAAAATCTCCTTTCTATGCCGCCTTGGGCGGCGTGATTACTGCGTGAATGCCTTGGCCGACAGATTGCCGCTGTTGTCCACGGCGATGGTGTACAGGGCGCCGTTGGGGGCCTGCACAAATACGTTGGCCATGTTCTGCTTGACCTCATCACCGAACTGCATGGGGGTGCCCACCCACACCTGCTTATAGGCGATCTCCTGGTTCTTGGTGATGATGGCCCCGGCGGCATCACCGTTGCCCACGATACGAATGAACGCCACACTGAGATCGTTAATGGTAATACTAAAGCCCTTGCCGTCGCTGTCGAATACTGCATCGTAGGAGGTCCCGGAGGTGGCTTTGTATGTCACAGCGCCAGTAGACTCCTTCAGGGCATTGTACTGTACGGCAATGGGCCAGATGGAGCCGCCGCCGCTCTCAAAGGTGCCATCCGGGCAGCGCACCCGGATCACGTCCCCGGCCTTGCACCCGATGTAACCGCTTGTCCACATGGTGTAGGTCCGCACGTCCGTGCTTTCTCCGCCGGAGCCATTGAGTCTAGTGTTGGGCTTAAAATCTGGGTCAGCCGTATTTAATGCATTCGTAAAATTCGGCTGCTGCTGGTATTCACCCTCGGCGGCCTGGACGAACGAGGTATCTGCCGGGGTGATGGGCGCGGCGACAGGCTGCCACCAGCCGGAGCCGGTCCACCACTTGGGCTTGCCCAGGCTGCTGTCCCAGACGGACATGCCCGGGTAATGCTTATCTGCGTCCAGAGACCCGCCCTGACCGGGCAGGGCAACGGTATCCGCCAGATACTGCCGGTTTCCGCTGGCGTAGCCATCGTAGGGCACCAGCCCGGAAGGGGTAGGATAGAAGTAACCGTTCAAGCCGTCCGTGGCCAGAAAGATTTTACGGTCCGCGCTGGGGATCGTGGCCAGCAGGTCGGGCAGCTGCCCGGTGCGCCCGGCGGACCGGATGATGGAAAACCCGATCAGCGACAGCGCAATCTGCGCGGTGGGGCCGGTTACGTCCACAAGCGCTGTGTTGGTGTAGGTGTCGGCGCCGCGCTCATAGAGCTGGAGCCCGCACACGGTGACCGCTGCGCGGTTGGCCATCATGATGGGCACGCCTGCCGTCTGCCGCCAGCCGTAAAAGCCGTTAATGGTGAGATTGCTGTCCACCCCGGCGGAGACATACACCGCCGCGTCCTTGGACTCGGCCCCGCACCCGTTGAGCACCACGCCATTGCCGGTGATGCTGAAAATTGTCCCTGTGCCGCCGTCGCAGCACACCTGCGACAGGGTGCTGTAGGCGGACTGGATGATATACGGGTTGGCCGCGCCGCTGCAATAGACCCGTTCCAGGACGGTACTGGTGCCGTAGTCGATGTGGACGGCGTTGGAGGCGCACACAAGATATAGGTCCGCCAGCCGGTTGAAAAAGCTGTGCAGGCGAATGCCGTGGCTGCCGGTGCGGATATTGCAGTGCTCAATGGTGCAGCGGCTGCGGTCGCCGTAGATGGCCCAGTGCTCCGCCGCCGTGGAGGCGTTCTTGATGGACAGGTTCCGGAGCACCGGCCCGCTGCCCTTTTCCGCGCCGTCTGTGCGGCCCAGGATGATAGCGGCGTCAATGGCTCCCCAGCCGCCGGACCAGCTGTCCACTGTGGGCATGGTCTTGGCGGCATTGCCGGTTTTCTTGATGATGGCGGTGGACGGATTCTCGCCGATCAGCGACGGGCTGCGGCCTTCCCACCATTTGACGCCGTCGATGGTGGTCACCGCATCGCTGTAGGTCTGGATGACCAGCGGCGCGGTGATGATGTAGGTGCCTGCCGGGACATACACGGCCATGGCCAGCGTCGATGCAGCCCTGTCGATGGCCGCCTGAATGGCCGCCGTGTCATCCGTGCTGCCGTCGCCCTTGGCCCCGAAGTCCCGGACATTGAGCATGTCCCGATACTTTTTCCGCCAACCGGTGGGCTTGCCGTCTGCATCCACGGCGGACACCATGATCTGGTCATCCGCCGCCAGACCCGACAGGCCCATGGATTTGTCAGCACTCACCCATATGATCTCATCCTGGATAGCGTTGAGCTGGGCGGCATCGATAACCGTTACGTTATCCTCGTACACCACTTTTTCAAGAGCCATCGCTTACCACCTCCACATACAGCCCCACCAGTGCGCTCAGCGGATGATACACCGGGTTACCGGTATCGCGATTGCACAGGTACAATACGCCGTCTTGGGTGTAATACTTCCCGGCCTCTAATGCCATGTTGCCGTTGTAGGGGATAGCATCGTACTTCGTCCCATCGTGATGTTCACAGATTTCCTCCCAAAGACTTTCCGTGCCGGTCATGCCGGGTGCCCAGCTGTCCTGAGAGGTATGCTCCTGCCGCAGCTTGTACAGCCTTCCGCCCTGCGTGACCTTGTAGCCAATCGGGCAGCCGTTGGCGGCGGTGTACGCCTTGCCGCTTTTCCACTCCGGGTAAAACGCCGCCATCCGCAAAGCCGTTGCATCGTCTACCGCAAGGGTGTTCACCTGCTGACGGACGAGCATCGCCTGCACCTCCTCAAGAGACAAGGGGCGGTGCTTCTCTTCCGCTTCATAGCGGGCGTTCGCTTCTTCCATTGCCGCGATTTCTTCTGGCGTCATGTCGCGAATTACGCCGTTTTCGCAGATTTTCATATCCGTCTCCTTATCTGTACCAGACATTCATGATATTTCCCGCGGAATCTGTCCCGTTCGGACATTGAAATGTCACCGAATTGAACTCGCTTATGTTTACCTTGTACCACATTGTTCCGTCAATTACCGTTGTGGACATCCTCGTTGACGGGTCATTTGACTGATTAGTGTGATGTGCTTCCCTCGGCCAAGCCGGGCAGTAAATATAAGTCTCATCGCCCGCCGTCAGAAGTTCGAACTCGACCGCCCAAAGATGTTTTTCACCATTGCCGGGCAGACTGTTGCTGCGTATAACGCTGATAGCGTCGTTCAGTTTGATTGTATAGCTTTTGGCCGAAGCATCGTCGCAGCTTGCATACAGCGACACAAGGATGTGCTTTGCGTGTATATTTGACACCTTCAACGCCATGCCCGCAGACTCTGCCGTGACAGAGCCGGCAAAAACCCACTCTCCGTCGCCTCCTCCACTCGGCATATCCACCGGTTCCCACGCGGTGGGCACGCCGTTGTCATCCACCGCCGCGATTTTGACGGTTTGGTCGACGGTGGCCCCGGTGACGTCCATCCCCGCACCATCCTTGCCGGGGTTGCCTTGCGGGCCAGTATCGCCCTTCGGCCCCTGGGGGCCGGTATCGCCCGTGTCGCCCTTGGGTCCTTTCAGATCGGCCAGGGCAATCACGTTTTTCCACGTCTCCCCATCGCCGGAGAACTGGATATAGCCACCCTCCACCCGCATGGACGCGGAGGCCGCCGGGTGTTCCGCCAGGTAATCCTCCACGGCCTTGGCGATATCCTCCGGGGAGACGGTAGAAAGCTCGTTAAGCTTGGCCATGATCTGCGCATATACGTCCTCTGCCGGGGCGGCAGGGGAACCCCCGGGAGTCAGCACGGAGGACAGCGCCAGAAGCCGGGCGGCCCGGGACGTGTGGATATCCCCGGCATACAGGCCCACGGACACCCAGCCGGAAGCAGTCAGCACCGGCAGGGTCGCAGTGTTGCCGGTGAATACCACGTCCTGATAGGTGCCGTCCGCCAGGTTCACTCGCATGGTCTTGGTGTCGTAAGGCGTCCATTCCTCGTCCAGGTCCCACACCACCGTGTAGTCGCTGTTGTTGCAGATAATCACGCCCTCGCCCTTGGCGCACTTGTCGCGGACTTTGATGTTGATTTCGGGCATATACTCCCTCCTTATGCCGTCCTGCGCCATGTGTACACGGCCAGGTACGGCGGCATGTTGTTGTGGGACTGCCCCCCGCAGTTGGACGTAGCCTTGCCCGTGTAAGCGTTGGCGGTGCCGCCGGGAGACACGATCTTGATGGCCCCGGTGCCGTTGGCGTCGCTCTGGCCCGTGTAATCGTATCCGTGAGTGTGGTTTGCCATCTCCGCCGCCGTCAGGATGTGCTCCTCCTCGCCGCCGGTAGAGCCAGCCGCATGCGAGTCGCTTGCCGCCAGAAGAAACACGTCCTTTATTTGCTCCCAGATGCCGCCGAACAGGTCCGCTGGGGATGCGGGGGCCGTGGACTGGTAGATGCTGCCGACGGGGTGGAGGCAGTCCAATAGAGATTTCCCCAAATACAGGATGGGCCATTTGAACTCTACCACCTTTTCGTGTTCGGCCACGCCGCCGAAGCAAACCCCGGGCAGGGTAAAACTCATGTTCATGGGCACCGAAACGGTGGGGATGGTGATCTCCCGCGTTACCGTGGTGCCCAGGGAATCCGTAGCTTTGACCTGTACAACACTGGTCGTGTCAGTACCAAAGGACACCAGATACACGGCCTTTGCACCGCTGGTTTGGTCGGTCATCGCGGATGCGCCGGTGATCTCCACAGATGCCTTGTTCCCGGTCAGCTGGAGGGACAGGGTGAACGTCAGCTTGATGTCCGCGCCCATGGAATTTTCCGTCCACACGCTATTTGCGTAAGAGCCGCGCACAAAGGTCAAATCCTGGATTCCTGGGCCGCTGTACGCGTTCACAGTGATGTTCTTGGTAACAGATGCCGTGCGTCCTCTGCTGTCCGTGACGGTGGCTACAACGGCCATTGCGCCGCTTCCTGTAAGGGCATTCGCCCCATCCGGGCTGGCGGCTTTCCCGCCGATAGTCAGAGACTTGGCCTTGATGGTACTGCCATAAGACCCAGCAGCGGAAAACGTGGCTTTCAGAGAGCTCTTGCCCTGCACCCAGCCGTATGTGGGCTGATATCCGGAGGTGTCGGACAGACTCACGGACAGGGTGGGTTTTACCGATGCGGGGATAAATGCCGTCAGTGTGGTCGTATTGGTGCCCACCACGGTGTCCCCGTTGTAGGTTGTGATCTCCGCCGCGATGTTTACGGAGGTTCCGGACGTATTTTGCACGGCCCAATCTAGGGGGGGCGTGTACGGAATGGACGTGGCACTGGACTTTGTCACCACAGTTACCTGTGCCGCAGAGCCGCACTTGAGTTTGATGGTGTGTGTAAAAGTGCTCACGGCCCGGGTCACTACAAGTGTACCGGCAGAACCCAGCACAAGTCCGGATGCTGAAACGGAAGATGCCCGAGGAATATCCGGGAGATTGACCGTTCCGGAAACCGTCAGGCTGGACGGCGTGTAGGATGACGTAAATCCGCTGTGCCAGTCCGCAGAAAGCCCCACAGACCCCTTGCCCATATTGTTATGAGCCACGGTGATAGACTTGCTGCCCAGCTTGTACCAGCCCCTGGAATTGTACCGGTACGGGTTATAAACCTTGGTGCCTTGCAGAGTGTAATAGCAACTATTGGCGTCCAGGTTGTAGCTCTCCCCGGTTCCGTCATAGATGTACAGCGTAAGAGACAGTGTGGACTTGTTGTCCGCAATGCTCTGGGATACGCTGTAATCCAGCCGCAATTGCCAGCCGGTGGAAGATTTTGCGCCGTAAATGCTTGCCATCAATTCACCCCCACAAAGGACACAGAACCGTTGGGCTGAACCACGATGCCCATGGGACCCAGCCTGAACTTGGACAGCTCCACCAGCTCGAAACTGTTGTTGTTCCAGTATGCCAGAAGGGTCCCGGAAGTGTCGTAGAATCCGATTTTGTCGTTGTATTCCTTCAGGACGATTTCCGACGCAGAAGAACCGATACGCAGCACCGGATGACCGTCATCGTCAATTCCCGCCTCGATGAAGTCCGAAAGCGTCTGGCCGTTGATAGTCACCCGTTCAGCGGACATTTGCCCCGCCGTAATAGAATCAGCGTTTACCGCACCGTCCATCGTCAGAGCCACGCCAGAGACGGTCGTACCGCCGTCCTTGGAGAATCCCAGACCACCTGTGGACATAATCCACATCCGGGTATTGGGCGTAATGGTGGGCGTATCTCGCAAAGTCCACCCGATTGGAAAGCCCTGTTCGTCCAGAGTCAGCTCGTAATACCCGCCCTTTGCCCCGATGATCTTCTGCGTGGCGTTTTGCATGGCCTTGGTAAGGCCCTCATAAGCCCGCTTAATGCGCTGCTCTGTGGGACTTTCCATGGCATAACCCGCGTCCTGCGGGGCGTAACTGTGCATTGTAGAGGACAGACCGCCGTACAGGTGGATTTCCTGCTGCATAACACACACATCCAGCCACTCGCCGGTATCGCCCTCCACTTGGATAACGTCGCCCACCTCAACAGACGGGTCGCAGCGCCATTTTACATCGCAGGGCTGAAAAGATATTTCCACCTCCGGCTGAATCAGGTCCGCAACGGCCTGGTTCATGTATGGGTTTGTTGATGTAATGCCCAATCCGGTGCCGGATGTAATGGGTTCATCTTCCGTGCCTGTGGTGAGGCTGGATACCGTGTACGGACCGTCTGCCGTGCGAGTCAGGCCGGACATGTACTGCTGCTCCCGGCTGACCCGGAAGGTGGTTTTTGCGTACCACTTTAACACCAGATTGCCGTCCCGGTCGAAGTGCGCGGACTGTCCGCACAGTCCAGCCAGCCACCCCAGCTGCTGTCGGATGGTCCCCTCAAACACAGACTCGATTGTCATGTCCGGGAAAGTCACCGTTGGGGGAGTCAGGCCACTTTGCGCACACAAGTCCGTCAGCATAGCGTCTGGCGTGGCGGGGAACTCAATTTGCGGGGTGTACTGCTCCGTCAAGGATGCCATTTGGTCGTAGCCGGTGATTTCCCAGCCATACACCAAATTTTCCACGCCGTCTGCGGGAATGTAGTATCGGCCCAGGGGGACATATTCCACCCCAGACGCTGCGGCGCTTACGCCGACAATTGCCTTACCAGCCACAGCCTGACCGGCGATGGCTGTCGTGCCTGTATCACCACCAGGAACGCAGATGCCGATATACGGTACAAAGTATCCGCCGGACAATTGCAACGGCTCATCCGGCTTAAAAATGCGGATTTTGCACCGCCCGGAACAGGCGGAGCCAACGGAAATGCCGTCTGAAGAATCAAACGCCGGTGTGGCGGTGATCTCCTGCACATAGTTTCCGTCAAGCTCCGTCTGCCCGTTGAAAATCACCTTGGCCTTGATCTCACGGCCATAATCCGCAAATGCGGTGTGGAAAGCGGATGAGACATTGTACATGGCGTCACCTCTCCACGAAGTTCATGGACAGACTTTCCCATCTCCATTCCCCATCGATGCAAGAATACATGGGAGTAGTCCGGTCGCCAACATAGCATGTCATGGTGCGGTTTGTACCGTCCTCCGCGTCTGGCCCTGTCGCCTGGAAAAATACGTCCGTGACGGATTTCAGGATTGTGGAGCATTGTTCAGCAGTCAAAGGGGGCCATTCCATGGTCCACTTCCGTTTCCTGGCCACCCTGTCGCGAAACGCATCACCATTCTGGTTCCTTCCGGAGCCGTCTGCATCTACGTCCTGCAAGCCCCAGGAAAAAGACTTGGGGTCAGGGAGCGGCACAATGGTCTCGTCTTTCTTTTTTACCGTGATGATTGCCATGTGCCCTCCTTATGCGAACAGAGGAGATTTGCCGGTCGCCCGGACCACCTCTTTGTTCTTCTTTACGACGTTGCGATACACCACGTCGCCGTCCATATTGATAGTAATGTTGATATCCCCGGACACTCCATCCTTATTGGACATAGCGGACATTACGGCGCGGTACACGCCATCGGACACGGCGGAAACGATCTGGTCATTGTTTGCAACGGCTGTCCGTCTGCCAATGTTGCCCACCATCTCCGCACCAGCTTCACGGGCGACAAACAGCTGTCCCTCGTTGGGAAAACCGCCCTCGGCGAACTGTTTGATCTTCGGGATGTTTACCAATCGCTTATTGAAAGCCGGTATAATCTGAACGCCGCCGATTTTTAGACCCTTGAAGTCCAGGTGGAACATCTCATTTACCGCATCAATCACGACATTGACGATGGAGATAATCCCGTTGGCCATCTTCTTTACAAATCGGGTAATAGGGTTGTCGTCCAGCTTCCATGCGGCGTGAGATGATGCAAGCCCGGCGGCAAGCACGGCAAGGCCGAGTCCAATTCCCACGCCAGACAGGAGCAGCAAGACGCCGAGAACCATAAGCGCACCGCCAACAATACCCGCAATATAAGAAATCGACTTTTTCAGGAACTTCGAAACGGCGTCCCAGTTCAGCGCCGCAGCTGTCGCGAGGCTTGCCGCTCCGATTACCATCAGAGCAATGCCCATAGGGATGTTTACTCCGGTAAACGTAAGCAACGCGCCGAGTACCAACAGCGCGGCACCAAGTATCACCATAACGGTGGTGATTGTTTTTTTCACGGAATCAGGCATTTCGTTCCACTTTGGAACAATTGCTGTGGCCAGCACGAACGCACCAGCCACCATCAAGGCGATGCCCAGCGGGATATTCGCCCCGGAGAAGGCCAAAATAGCGCCTACCGCCAGTGCGCCCAATGCAACAAATGTGACCAGCCCGCCGATGATTTGTCGGACATCTTCCGACAGTTTATCCCACGTCAGGGTTTGAGACGCAATCAGTTCCGTTGCACCAAATGCCATAAGGCCGATGCCGATGGGAATATTTGCCCCGGAAAATGCAAGGATTGCGCCGATGACCAACGCCGCAGTTCCGCTTACAAGGTCAATGTTTGCGATGGCATTTTCCAAAACATTCTTCACGGCGTCTGGGTTATCTTCGTTGCCGGAAATCATCAGAGCAAGGCCACTTGCCATCATGGCGATGCCAGCGGGCACATTAATCCCGGTAAAAGCGAGAATCGCGCCAATAACAAAATCGGCCGCGCCTAATGTGGCTTTGATTTCTGCAATATTGTCTTCGATTGTCTGTTTGATCTCAGAAACCTTGCTTTGAACAGCCCCGTCCAGGAAGCCGTACTCGGGCAAATTAATCCCGAGTCCACCAGAGCCGGTAATGCCAGCATCCGTTTTGCCGGAAGAACCCGTGTTGGAAGGTAAGATGTTCAACTCGTCAAAGCCCATGGTGTAGCGCTTGAACTCCTTGGCAGCATCTACCGCTGCGTCCATGTTGTTCGAAAGCTCCCCGGCGGCAACGGCCCCACGATTCACGCCATCCCAGTCAACGTCCGTAATCTCAAACTCGAACAGTTTAGCCAGCGCGTTCGCTAACTCGCGGACAATTTGAAGAAACGCAATGACATAAGGCAGAACTTTAGTCAGAATCGGGATAAACAGATTGCCGATTGCACGGGACACCTGAGTGATTTCTGCTCTAAGCACACGCAGCTGGTTCGCAGGAGCTTCCAGGGTTCGGGCCATGTCTCCCTGTGCGGTAGTCACCTGTGTCATAATAGCGTAGTACCGCAGTTCTGCTTTTTCCGCCTGATTCATGGCGGAAACGCTCTTGGTAATACCAAGATTTAGCGCTTCCTGCTGCAATCGCGCAACAGACAGGTCATAGCCCAATCTTCGCAGTGGCTCCAGTTCGCCTGCAATGCCGGATTGCAGCTTCTGCATGGAGTCCTCAACAGAGATGTTGAAGAAAGAGGACAGGTCATAGCCCAACTGTGTCAAATTTTTGCTCATGGTGTATGCCCGGTCTTCTGTATCGCCAAATCCAGTCAGAAGCGTCTGGAACACGCCCTGGTTCCGCATCCACTGCGCCGGGTCGATGCCCATCACAGAAGATACTTTTTCTGCGTAGTTTTGCGCTTCCTTTGCGTATTTACCCAGTGCGACGCTGAACAGGTTCAGGTCCTCTTGGTACGTGTTGGATTCCGTGATAGCCGTTCCGATAAGGCCCACCACGCGCCGCAGCCCAGCATACAAAATTCCGAACCGAATCATGCCCGTAGCTCTGCCGAACATGCTCGTTCTGCGCGTCCCGCGCTGCACGGCGGTGTTGTACTGGTTTACCATCGTAATGGCCCGCTGGAGTCTGGCGGGTAGCGCAGCAAATCCCGTTCCGAGCCGCTGCATCTCGTCAGACAACGGGCGAATCGCCGCCGCAAGCTCCTTCATTTGGCGGTTAAACCTATCCAAGTCCGCCGCATCAAGCTCATGCATAACCTCCGGGAGTCTGCCGAGTTGGCTAATAAACGATGTGAGATGGGAACGTCCCAGTTCGGAGAGCGGGCGCATACCGTCTGCAAGGGCAATCAGCTTATCGCCGTCCGTTGTCTTGATTTGGCTCAGTGCCGTAGAAAGTGCGGCGATCTGGTTCGGCACGGAACTGGAGATTCTGACGGCGCTGACCTCACTCAGGCTTTTCAGCCCGCTGGTCAAGGACCGGAGCCGCTGGAGTTTATCTGCGCTGGTGTTCTCCAGGGCCTTGTTCAGGGAGTCCAACTGCCTGGCAGTAGTGCGCAGAGCCGACACGCCCCCGGATGTGGCCGTTTTCAGACGAACCAGGGTATTTTGCAGTTTTTCCAGGGACGCTACGGCGCTGTCGCTGTTTTCCTTAATTTGAAACTCAATACCCTGAATTTCCACATTATCCGCCATTCTTACCACCTCCCTGTTCGAATCGTTTGTTGTTCGCGATCATAAACATCTCCATGACGGACCGCGCCTTCTTGTCGCCTTGCTCCTGTTTTTTGGGCTTTTCGCTCTGTGCATACAGGTCGTATGGGGAATCACGGTACGGCTTTGGCCTGGTACCTTTCTTGCCGCCCATGCGGAGAATGGGTGCTAAGTCCGCCACGGCTTCATAAATGTATGCACCGTGCAGCCATGCGGTTTGATTTGTCAAATCGCGTTTAATCTTCGCTGCTTCCCTGTAATATTTGACCAGTTCGCAGTCCTCGTCCCAGTACTGGTTATAGGTCATACCAATGGCCAGATAATATGGAAACAGCTCATAGAATTTATCGGAATAGCGGTGGATTGGCTCCCCCGCTTTATTCGACGGCGACTCGTTTACCAGTTCGCCGTCCAGGTAGGGTTTTCCTCGCTTTCCGCAGGCTCGTCCAGCAGGGCGATGATGGGGTCGTTGTACATATCAACCAGTTTGCCGATCAGTTCCTCCTTATTGGACATACCCGCGTAAATCCTGTCGATCACATCGCGCTTAACAAACCGATGATGAGCCTTAAAAGCTCCAGCAAACAGCGCGGGAAGACTGGTCATAGGCTTGTTACCGACTTCGGTCACAACAAACCCTTCTCTCTCCATCATCTCCACGGCCTTGCGAGTATATTCCAGGGTGTACGCAATGCCAGTCACGGGGTCCTTAACAGTAAGCGTCTTTGCCATGTTCTGTTTCCTCCTTATTCGTTCTCCAGGTTGATTACGGTCGAGGGAGCGATGGTGATAGCCATGCCCACAACTTCGTTGACACCTCCTCCAGTGGGGTACACGGACAACTCGCCCTTAAAGCTGAACTTGCCGTCCGAACCGGAAGGAGTCAGCGTTCCCGCGCTTTCGGTTCCGCCGAACCATACGGCGTAATCCGCCTGCTTGCCCTCCAGCGCCTTGAGCGCCTTATAATCGGTCAAGGTGTAGTTGGCGGTGAAGGACAGGCCGTCCATGGACTGGATGCCTGCGATGAAGGTCTGCATCTTGTCGGAAAGCGTGGTGGTTTCCAGCATGTCGGGGTCGCCACCCAGATCGGGGAACTCTTTGATGTCGATCAGCTTCGACCACGAAGCGGCGCTGGTATCTTTGTGCATCAGGAAAACCTTGTAGGTAGAGATAGCGATAGGTCATCATTCCTTTCTGTTATCGTCTGAAAATAGTGTCCCCGTCTGTTTCCGCCCTGTATCTGGCAACAAGACGGTAGATAGAGGCGTTTTCCATGTTCGGGACCGGGGACATGGAAATCCTTGTAAAGTTACGCGCATACATCATCCTGTCGATGTCTGCCATGATGGAACGGCATTCACTCTTTTTCCCGCCAGTTTTGTTGGAGTAGACGTTTACCTCGTACATCAGTACGGAATATCTCTCGCTTTCGGATGAATCTAGTCGGGTTGCGTCGGTGTAATTGTCCTGCTCCACAATGCTGGCATGTGGGAATTTAGGGGGCGCATTGATATACTCCCCGGCCACGTCAATGCCTGGGTATTTCTCGCGGAGCTGTTCCGCGATTGGCGTATACACCTTGCTTTCAATGTCGATCATCGGAACACCTCCTTAACCAAGGCTGGGAGCCTGTCTGAAAGCTCCTTTAACGTGTCGTACATAGACATATTGGCCGGGTTGCCGTGAGTAAGAACCACCGTATTGCCGGTTTTTGGGTTCGTTTTCTCAACTCCGTTCGTTCCGGGGTCCCCGTAGTAGCCCCACGTCCTTTGCTTGCCGTGACCCTTTCCGTAAGCGCCGCGAACCATGCCGTTTCGCGCGGCTTCCGGGTGGTTGTCCGGGTACATAACGCCAGTGCCGAATTCAATAAACAGGACGGACGCACCGACAGCTACTACCGCCGCCGTGCGTCCGTCCCGTTCTTCGATTTTTACATTCGCGTCGTTTGTCCCGTCGTATACGGCAGACTCAAATTTTGCGGATGCGATATCATACCCCATGGAAGAGAGCTCTCGGAGAAGCGCATTTGCCCGGTCCTCCAGCCACGTCCGGTAATCCTCGACTACGTCAATCATCCGTTGAATGCCCGCAGCGGACAGCGCCGTCTTTACAGTCCTTTTCACGACACATTCACCTTGCTGACGGCGATGGAAACCAAATTCAGAGACTTGGCAATTTGCTTTACAACGTAGTCATAAAGCGGCCTTCCGTCTTTATATTCTGGTTTTTTGTCGATAAAAAGTACTGCGTTTTCGTCGATGGGGCAGGTCATATCATCTGTGATAATCACCTTGTCATAGGAGATGAACTGCCCAAACTGCTGAATCTGAGCATACCCAGCAGCCGGGGAGATATTGGCTTCCATTTTCACCGGGCCCGCATATTTCACGCTTTTTTCGCCGGTTTCGTAGCCATTAGCGTCCTTCCCCAGTTCTGTCCCTTGGTACAAAAGATACCAGAACGGCCTTTTGTTTCGGCTCATGATTTTCATCCTTGCACCTCACATGGTGGCCGCAAACGGCACGATTTCCCGCATAAGAGAAGGCGGCACGTCGCCGCCCTCATAAGACCTGGAAACGCCATTTTCGCTATGCGCTGTTTCCCCCTCTGCTCCGCGCTTGTTGATGAGATATGCGGCGATCTCAATTTGGTTGATCTCGTAGCATGCGGGGACAGCAGTAGCATCTGTCCCGAACGGAAACGCTCTGCGGAGAATCTTGCTGGCCGCAATATTCAGATACGCAGAGAGAATCGATTCGCTTGTCTCTCCGGTCATGTCTCCCAGCATGGCCAGTTTTTCTTCGTCGCGCATCTCATACCTCCAGATCAGCCGGTGACAGCTTTGGTGTTAACGGGATTGCTGGCGTCGTTGGCGATGAACACGCTGCGGCTGTAGGTAGGCTTGGTGAAGGTGGCGGCGATGCCGGTAAACTTGCCGTGATACCACTCAGGGCCATGGTCAAGGCCGATCTGACCGAACAGCTGATACTTCTCGCCCGCGCCGGTTTTGGCCAGTTGTTCCAGGAAGAAGTTGCCCTTGCCGGGCACAGGCTGGAACACGGGGGAAATAACATCCAGGTTCAGCAGCAGAGCGGTGCCGGCGGGCAGGCACTCGCCGAGGTACAGGTACACCACGCCCAAAGGAGTAACCACGCTGGAGAGAGAAATACCGTTGATTTCGCGCGAAGCGGGAACCACGGTCAGTCCATTCTGAACAGCGTCGGCGTTGACCTGGAACATGGTCACAGCGTCACACCACAGGCAAAGGCCATCCGTGGGAGCGTTCTGGCCATAGACCTTCTTCACCATGTCGGCAATTTCCCACAGGCCCAGAGGCTTGCTGGCCATAGCCGTGACGTTGGTGGTGACTGCGGTGACAAGCCCACGGGTCTTGTTGATTTTGGTGTCATCGGTGGCCTTGTTGTACACGCCGTTGATGAACGTGTATTCAATGTCGCGGTTGATCTTCTGCATCTTGGCGGCCACTTGGAAGTCCAGTTCGTTAATGGGGTTTGCCTGTTGACCAGCCACGTTCAGGCCAGACAGGGTGCCCATATTGGACTGTTTGGCATAGGAGATGCCGACAGCCTCATGGAAAATCTGGGTAACGTTTGTTTGCTGCTCCCGGGTCACAATAGAAGCATCGGGAGCGGTCAAAGACGCAGACTCGGAGATGGCGGGCTGTTCTCCGCCGCCGGTGGTGTACTCCTGGCCGGTAACAAACTCTACGTGGTTTGTCACCTTAGCCCGGGAACCGATAATGGAACTCAGGGGGGTCTTGGTATTGCCCTTGTTAAAGAGCATGCCGGAATAGTTCAGCGTTGCAAAGCTGGTAGCAAAAGTATCTGCCATGTCTTAACTCCTTTTATTTGTTATTTGCGGATTCTTCCTGTGCCTTCAGGCGCGTGTAATAAGCGATTTCCGCATAGTTCTTGCTTGCACGCGCCTCCTCGATCTTCTTGTCGTAATCAACTCCAACGGGACCGGCACCGCCGTGCGGTGCGGGAGTGCCCTTGAGGATGTCGGACTTTACCTTCTTGGCATACTCGTCCAAGAACTTCTGCTGGTTCGCAAAAACCTTTGCAGAATCACCAGCCGCCAAAGCTTTGGCCGTGTCACTTGCCAGGTCCTCTGCATAGCCCTGCGCCACGAACTTGGCCTTGTACTCAGAAACGGTCTTTGCCGTTCTCAGCTCGTCAAGCTCCTTCTGCATTGCGGCAATGCTATCGGCTTGCTCCTGCTTCTTGCGCTCGTCCTCGGAAAGCATGTCGTTGTACTTCTTTTTCCACTGGGCGGCGTCGGAGTTTGCCTTGGAAATAGCGTTCTTCTGCCGAGAAAGCTCTGCGGCGTTGTCCTCATACTCAAAGCCCTCCAGGGCCTTGAGCTTGTCCTCGGTGGACATATCTGCGTAACCTTCGATTCTGCTGGTGTCGATTTTCATGTTGATACCTCCTGCGTTTTTTCGGCGGTTCCCTCCGCACCGTTTTCCGTTTTTTCCGAGGTTGTCTCCCCGTTGCGTTTTAACGACTTCCCTGTCGATAGTTTCTTTTCTTCTTGCTTTTCTTCTTGCTTTTCTTCTTGCTTTTCGGCATATTCCGCGCTAATTTTGTACGCAAGCTGAGGATCGGAGAACATGCCGCAGTGCGTAAATGCCAGTTGGGGAGCAATTTTCCCGTTGTTCAGCATGGCTACCAAAACACTGGCCTTTTCGCTGATATTTTCGTAGTTTCGGCGCGTAAACCGAATTTCCAGGGCGGACATTTTCAGCGAAAGTGCCCGAAGATTATTGCAGATTTTGATGGCGATTTTCAGAAACTGCTTTTCGGACCGTTTGAACATCTGTTCGGAATCCTTTGCCCGCGCCTCTGCTGACGACCATCCGTCGCGCATAATGACCGCAGACCCGGTGTCACTGGTTGAGGAGCCTCCATTCCGGTTCGGCATTCCGCAAATCGTCAGAACGGTGTCGTACATGTCATCCGTCAAGGTCTGGGTCTGCGTCTGGTTCAGCTCCGCCGTCAGGTACCCAACGTCAGCCTTGAACTGCGTGTCAATGTCCTTGAACTTGATAGCGCCTTCTGCCCTCAGATTCTTGTAATCTTCGGACGAAATGTCCACGTTGTGGAACAGCATCAGCGCCTGGACAAACTGTTCTACGCCGTCCATGCGGTTGGATTGAACGTTGTTGATAGCGTCCAGAAGGGGGAGCACAATCTCAAAAGCGCCCAACCGGGCTTCGTTGGAGGGGTATTCGATAATTGGGATGCCCAATATCTGTGGCTCCGCTTTCACATCCCAGGTTTCCGTTACCTCGAAATACGTATCCTCGGAATAGCAGCAGAAAACAACGGTGTTGTCCTCTTTCTGCACATAGGTCACGCCCAAAATGGGCCGGTGGCCTAAGCCGCTGGAGTACACCACAAAGGTGTTGCGCGGATCCAGTGTAAAAATCTCAAACGGCGATTCATCTTCCTCCACGTCCGCCATTCTGTCTGGCAGAATCATGCGGTAAGATGTGCCGCAAATATGGAACCAGTCCGCCAGCTCCTTGTCCTTGGCGGCCTTGTCTTCCGAAAGCGCATAATCGTTGAGCTTGGACACGCCCTCAGCGACAGATTCATCGTCCCCCCTGCTGACGTACTGCACAGGCTCACCCAGAAGATAACCGACCTTGAACGAAACAATCTCGTTCGCCCGGTTCACAACGATCTTGTTGTTGATTTCTGGCCTGACGTCCTTTACCCTGCCCAAAATGGGCTGGTCTCCCTTGTAATACCTGTAAAGATACTCAATGTCCGCCCGGTTCACCCGGTGGATGGTCATAGCCTTTTGCAAAACATCCACCACGTTTCCCCGGGTGACGTGCTCAACGTCCGTGTAGATAACCTTCCGACCAAAAAGATTCATTGGCACACCCCCTTAAAATGGCCGCTTGAACACTTCCACTTTGCCGCCCACTCGCATCCGGATTTCGTTCTCCAGCAGGGATAAAGCATCCGGTGCGTCATCGTGCGGCACTTTGCCGCTCCGGGTATAAGTGGTGACTTCCTTCATGAAATTGAAGTACTGGCTGCCCCGTTTATAGGTGGACGGATGCTTGAACCAGAAGTGTTTCTTGATGTTGTCGGACGCAAATTCAATTCGCGTCTGTTTGTTGAAAATGGTCCTTTTTGTACGTATTCCAACGCTATATCCACGCTGCCGGACGATTTCCGCAACGTCTCTGGCGTAATACATGCCCGCGTTGTTGCTTTCAAACAGCGCGTCCGCAACGCGGTTGTTGATCAGGCACCTGGCGCATTCCGGCTTTGTGACTTCCGGCGGAGAATCATCAAACACCACGTCCACGATATACACTTCATCCCCGTACAGCGCCGCAACGGGAAGGGCGGTGCTGTCGCTTCCGCTTTCTGCGGTGTCGCACACGGCAATAACGGCGTCCGGATCACGGCCTGTGGGGAGTTCAAAGAAATAATTCAGCTCGTCCTTGTTAAAAAGCAGCCCCTTCGCTTCAAAGGGCTGCTGCTGAAATTCACTCTCAAATTGTTCCGCGCTCAAAAGCTCCCTCTGTTCGCGGAAATACGCTGTGGTAAACACCTTTTTCCCGTCCCGTTCGTATTCGTAGTTACTCTCGTCCGTAACGGGGTCAAGTGCTGGTATTTCAATGGCTTTCCACGCCCAGCCGCCCTTTTGCGCTTCCTCTTGGAGGTGGCCGATGGGGTCATACAGGGAATATCGGGTTCCCGTGGCGACAATGGGGGTTCCCTCAATGGCTCGGCCCAGGATATCACCGGATATGATCTCCCACTTGTCGTCCAGTCTCTGGCGGTTTTTTGCTTCCTCGCGTCCCTCTACGCAGTCATCCAGATAGAGGACGTTTGTAGCCTCCGACAAGCCCACTTGTCTTGCGTCAATGGATCGACACATGACTGTGGGGAAACGGGATTTTGACCGCAGATTCAGTATCTTTGTGTCCGCATTGGTCTGCACCAACGGAGAATTGGGGAAAACGTCATAGAATAAATATTCATTCGGCGTTTGCAAATACTCCAGGCACCCGGAATAAAAGCTTTTCACCAGGTCGTCCCCCGTCCCTTCCATTAGGGACGACTTGTCTGGTTCCCTTCCAGACAGAAAATTGACGAAATTGATGCCCAACTGGGATTTCCCGGCGCGTTTGGGCATCGACAGCGTCAACAGCCGCAGTTTTCCGTCCAAAACCTCTTGATACGCCGCCACTATAGGCCGCAGGTAATGTCGCCTGGGTGCATAGAACTTCTTCTCCGGTTTGCGGTTCATTTCGATGTACAGCAGAAACGTGTCGAAATCGTGCGGTGCGTCAAAGCACATGGCCTTTTTGTACACGTCAAACAAAGAATCCGCCGCATTTGCGCTGCACTTGTGCAGGGCCGCAGAACTCAGTTTTCGCAAATCCTTGCTCAGCTCATGGGCCAGGGTAAAATTGTCCGGTTCCAGTTGTCGGCATACGGATAGAAGGTCCATGTACGGAACGTGGTCGGACGGATTCCGCGCAATATGCTGTTTTATGCGTTCTGATAGTTTTCCGTAGTCCATGTGGCCTCCATTTTTGCATAAAAAGAGACGGGTTCCCGAAAGAACTCGTCTCTTTTATTTTGCTTGTATGGGTTACTCGCCCACGTTGATCGTGATCGTGTCAGAGGTCTCGTTGAAATCAGCGGTCAGTTTGAACTCAAGCGTCTTGACCTCGGAAATGTCGGACAGGCCAGCCTTTTCAAGGTAGAAAAACATGGAATAATTGATGTTTTTCCCGCCCTGCATTGTTGCGGGGACTCCGCCCAGGTACTGGACCATCGTATCATTCACAGAGCTGTCCTGCGGATATACCGTAATTTCCTGGTCCGTCTTGTTCTCGAACTTCATCTGGATGTAGCAAACACCCGGCACGGAATCCAGTTCCGTGATGCCCAGGTACGTTGCCTTGAACGTCTCGCCGTCATACACGACCTTCTCAACGGTCTGACCTCCGGTCTCGCCGTCATCCGGTTGGCCCGCGGTTCCGCACCCGACCATAGCAATTGCCGCCACCAGGATGGCAAGCAGCACTGCCCACACTTTTTTTACTCTCATTTTCCTTTTCCTCCACATTTATTTTCTCCCGGGTGGCCGGGGGAATTACTTCATCTCGCCGGATTCGTATTCCTTAACACGCCGGTAAAATGTGTTCGGCTTCAGCCCCAAATGACCCATAGCCGCTTTGGCGGTGATATGGCCCGATTTCCAAAGGTCGTATTCCTGTTCGAACTTCTTCCTGTCCACCGGGATAGCCTGACGGCCTACATACTCGCCGCGCTCCTTTTTCGCGTCGATGCCCTCTTTCTGCCGGGATTTGATATAATCACGCTCCAGCTGGCTCACTGCCGCAAATACCGTCAGCATAAATTTGCCCGCCGGGGTGGTGGTATCTATCTTTTCCTTCTGTGATTCAAATTGTACACCCTTCTCTGTCAGTTGGTCAACAAGGTTTAGCAAATCGCGCGTATTTCTTGCAAACCGGCTGATCTCGCTCACAACCACGGTATCGCCCTCGCGCACAAACGCCAACAACTTCTTCAGTTCTGGCCGGTCAGTGTTCTTGCCGCTGCACTTGTCTACAAACAGCTTCTCCGCGCCGAGCGCTTCCATCGTAATTTCCTGCCTTGCTGTGTTTTGCTCTTTCGTTGACACACGGACGTATCCTACTTTCATTTTTCGTCCCTCCTTTGCCGTGATTATATCACGTCTGCAAGGGTGTGTCAATATGTCAATTTCAGTTTATGCAATGCACAGGTATTTTTTCTCTTTTGTTTTTTGCGGGCATTTTGGGGCTCACCCGGCCCCGCTCCCGCACACGATATCCCCCACCCCCGCCCGTCCACGCCTGCCGCGCATGTCAAAAGGTATACCCATACGCAACGCGCCGCCGGTGTTGCGTACTGGTCAAAATATCATCATTGCAATATTGCAAAATCGCAAATTAAGGTATTGACATACTGCCCCCATCGTGGTAATATATCAGCATAGAGAGAGGGCCGCACCGGTTACAGCCTACCAAGCCCCGGAGCAGCCCCCACACCAGACCAGAGGCCCAGCGCGTTCAGTGTACCACGCCCGGCCTACCTGGTCAAGAGATAGGCCAGTAAGGCCGGGAGGTATATTATGATGGATATCAACTATAGCGCGGTACGTGAGCGGATCAAGGCCACGCCAGCCCGTAGCGCATGGCGGCGCGGTGTCTCCGCCTACGCGCTGGAGCTGCTGGATAGCGTAGCCGGTCGCGCGGCTTATGAGGGTCACGGCCCCGAGGATGTCGCCCAGCTCCGCAAGTGGATGATGGACGGGGCCAGGGACTGGAGCGAGTACAGTTACGGCGGCTGCTCCCTGGTGTATGATGGGGACATTGCCGAGCGTCTATGCACACCCTCCGAGCTGCGCAAGACTCGCGGCGGTGAGCGCAATCCAAATTGTCGTGAGTCCTGGCTAGATGTCCAGGCCCGTGCCCTGTATTGCGCGGCCTGCGCTGTCGTCACCGCTTGCAAGGAGGTGCGGCAATGAGCGCTAACGAGATTGCCGCCAAGGTCCAAGAGCTTAGAGAGCTGCGCCGCATGGCCGACGAGCTGTCCGCAGAGATTGACGGCTTGCAAGATGCCATCAAGCAGCACATGGACGCCGCCGGGGTTGACACCCTGGCGGGCCTGGATTACAAGATCACCTACAAGGCTGTCACATCGTCCCGGCTGGACTCTAAGGCCCTTAAGGCCGATCAGCCGGAGCTGTACGCCAAGTACACCAAGCAGACCACGGCGCGCCGCTTTACTTTTGCTTGACCCGCTCCGGCGGATGCGGTACAATCGATATGTTAAGGAGGTGCCGGATTGCTGTCTTTCGTGCTGCTGATCATCTGGTTTCCGTTGGCCGTCCTGGCCGACGTGGTCCGCAAATCTAAGTGACCCATCAACCGATATGCCACAGGAGGAAAAGGAAATGAAAATCATCACCGAAACCAGAAAAACACCATTGTACAACATCATCTCCGCATGGGCGTGGGAAACCAACCCCCATGCCAATGCCGCGACATCCAACGACGGCGGCGGTTACGCTCAGCCGTATAGCGGCTATTTGCTGGAGACGGACCGCGGCATTGTTTGCGTCGAAGTTGACGACAAGAGCTGCGGCAACTTCGGCACTCGCATCTATGTGGACGTCGATGCTATCGACGTTGGCATGCGCTGGTATGTCAACATAGGGGATATGGACGATGCGTCCATCTACCCCGAGGAGGTCGTGGAGGACATTGACGACTCCATCTGGGGGGTCCTCGGCCTGGAGTTGTGGGACCTCATCGCGCTGGGTCGCGAGGTAGCGGATGTGTGCTGCTAAGGTAACAGGCCGCCCCGGTGCTATTCCGGGGCGGCTCTTTTTTGTCTTGTCCGCAACGGCGCTTTTTTGGCGTCTTGTGGGCTTTTGTTGTTTGGCGGTATTGGGATACCACCGCCAATGCAACACGCTGTGCGCGGCGCTTTAGCAGGGTTTGCGGCGGTGTTGTGATGTAGCGTGTTGGGGCGGTGCGTGGCCGCCCTGCTTTTCCCGGCCTGATCGTTTCGGGCAAAAAGCGGGGGCGAGTCAAGCGGCTGTGCACACGCGCTCAATCTGGCAGTTTCGTGCCGAAAGTCGCTGCGAAAGTCGCCCAATTTTGCGTGAAAGTCGCTGATAGTCGCTAAACCGTGTATAAACGCGGGAAAATCGTTGCCCCTGTTCCGAAAGTTGCTGAATAGTCGCTAAAAAAATCAGTTTTCATAGTCGCAAGACGCCGCCTCGATGTACTTCTTCTGGAGTTCTTCGGGCGGCGTTTCTGCCCCAAGGGGATTGTTGGGCGTGAGAACGACTTCTTGCTTGTCGGTCATGCCGAAAAAGTTCTTCGCGCGGAAAATGTACGTAATCTGCGGAATTTTCCCCTGTGAGACCAGTTTTGCATCGATTCCGGCCAAAATTTGTTTGGCTTTTTTTATCATGCCAGCCCTCACGGGGCCCATTGATCCCTTTTGCCAGTCCAAAACCGTTTGAGTTACGGCCCCGAGAGCGAGGCACATATCCTCCACCGTGGGGATTTGTCCTTCCTCTACACACTGTTGGAAATAGTCGTTGAGCTTATCGGCGCATTCTTCATCGGTTTTTACGCATGACCTTTTGAAGTATTGGAATGATTCCCTAACAATTTGCGAGATTTCTTCATTTGTTGCAGTACACCTGGCCGTAACAGACGCTGATGCCGCGCCCCTGGTGTGTGAGATGGCATTCTCTCCGCGTTCTTGCACGATGATCTTGCGGATAGTCGGCTCAGAAAGCCCGTTCTGCTTTGCTACAGTCGCTATATGCTTACATGCGTCATAGTCGGCAAGGACTTGCTCTCTCATAGCTTGCGTGATTTTACTTGCCATCTATGTCACCTTCTTCCCGTTTTAACATATTTGGGGTGATTTCAAATAATCCGTCACACTCCGGGCACATGACATACGCATCTGCCGGTCGGACAATCGTTCTACCGGTCATGTAGTCGCGTTCAACCTTTTTGCACGTATTGAACTCGAATACGCACCCGCACGTTGGGCATTCTGCCCGCGCAAATTTATCTCGGTTCCCGTGCTTAATGATTTTCATAACTCCTCCTGTTTATGTGCCGCGCTCCCACCTCTGCGCTGTGTATGACACAAGTTCACCCGCCCAATTGGGCACTCCTACTATCTTTTGGAACGGGCGGCTGGACTCGAACCAGCACATACGGGAGTCAAAGTCCCGTGCCTTACCTTTTGGCTACACCCGCATAAAAACAGACACCCGCGAGATATCCCGTGAGTGTCTGCATACCGGTAACGCCCTTGCGGGGCCGCTTGCGCGGAGGCACCCATTACCGGCCGTGCCTTAACCTATGGAGGAAAGAAAGAGGAGAAAAATGAAATTTCGGGTCGTGGGCTGATTGGTTCCACTCTCCGATGATACTATTTTACACCACCTGAAACGTGGTTTGGGGCCACATTTTCAATAATTTTCGCGTTTTGCGCAATCAGCCACAGGAATTTATCTTTTTGCCGCCGGAATGTGCGTGGGCTTATCCCGGCTGGGGATATCATCTCGATGGGGTACTGTTTCTGGCTGTCGCAATTCCGCATGATCGCCCATACCAGCTTGCGCCGCACGTTCTCATTGGCGATATCGCGGCCTACGTTGTCCATGGCGTATTCCACGGCCCGCATTTTCTTCGTTTCCGGCCAGCTCTCAATGATCGTCAGCCGTTCCGCCTTGCGTTCGGCTATCCTGCTGTTACCGGGGCTATGCGGCATACCAGACATGGCATAGGCCGACGACTCCAACACTTCTTCCCGGGCCGCGTTGTACGCGCGGACCCGGCGGGGATAGCCCCTGACGTAGGCGATACACTCCATGCGGATATCGTAGGGGAGCGAGTATTTGTTGCTCATGTAGCACCTCCTATTCCAGCGCCGTCTCAACGCCGTACTCTTTGAGCATCTGCCGGATATCTGCCCAGGTAACGTACCCTTCCGCCACGAACTGAGCTGCGTGGTTCAATTCACCGGCAAGCTGCCGCACATCGTCCATCGGCGCGTCGTGCTTATCGATCAGAACGTATAGCATCAGATCTATTCCACGGTTCAGGCCCTCCACAATGCCGTTGCTGTAGGCTTTGTCTACGTCGGCCTGTGTGCGGGGGATTCTGCGGGGGTTAGTCTTGGGCATCATAATCCTCCCTCCGTCTGCCATTCGCGCACCAGAAATCTGGAGACACGGGGCAATCCACGCACGGGCCGTAGGAGCATATCAGATCATCCACAGCGTAGTAGCTGTTCTCGCAATCTTTGCACCGCACCACCGGCACTGCATCCACGGTTGGAAGAACATACTTGATTATGTGATGTGCTTCTGTAAATCCCTCGGCAAGACTATCAAGCTGAGTTTCACCGTTGTGTATCAATTCTTTCGTTTTCTCGTATTCTTCGCCAAACAGTCTCAATGCTTCATCAGCGTCAATCAGCCGCATCGCTGCCACCTCCGTCCACAATCACCACAAGCAGTTTGACAACTCTCCCGTCTTTTAGCGTCCACTCATAGCCGCCAGAGGACTTGTCACCGTGCAGACCACCAAGACATTCCTGTATTAAATAGTCGCGCACAGCACATAAGGCTTCATCGGTGCACTCCGTTTTGTTCTGCCATAGGTTCTTGTTCTTGCTGTTTAATGTACCCGCGTATATCCCAAACGCGCCGCATCCAACATGATATTCAGCCGTTTTCAGCACCTCCGTCCATCTTTGCGCCGCAGTTGGGGCAGTAATTCCACAATTTCCCGGCATTTCCTCCAAGCCTTGAATAACTCTCTCCGCAGGATTGTCATTCCAGCAAAGGGCCGGATTCCCTCCATCGTCCATGCACCACCGGGGCCACATCAGCGGCGGGCATGGTCAACATATCCCGCTGGATAATAGATAACATGCGATTTTGCGCCACACTGTTTGTTGGTTTTCGTTCCCGCAAAACTACCTTTACAGCAGCGGCCCGCTTAATGTACTCAATCATCATCCACATCCGGTACTGGCGGCAGGGGCATCCAGTGAGTGACGATGCCATCCTTTGCATACTCCACGCGCACGACATCCCCACGCTCGAAGTCGATGTCGCATTCTCCGTCGTATAGGCCGATTAAGCGTTTCACGATGATAAACCAACCTCTTGCATCAGGGTTATACCATCCCTCGGTAACACCATATTTAGTCGCCACCAAATACACTGGGCAGAGTGCGCCCGGATGCCCTGCGTTCTCCGGTAACCGCTCCCGCACAGGCATCCACCGCTCAAAATCTCTGATAGAGTCCCTTCTGTTGATGTAATCGGTCATGTTGCGCCCCCTAACATTTTGCAGATTACCGGCTCGTCATGTGCGCCCATCTCGATCAGGCTACAATACTCGCCGGTGATATCGCCCACATAGTACGGTTTGTACCCTGTCCCGCATACTGATAGCGATATCCCGCTGTCCACTTCGGCCCCCATGGCCCGCAGAAGCTGGATAGTCTGCGCGGGCACGTCAAGCACCCGAAACACCCACGTCGCTTTCGCGCCCACGTCTGGGCCATTTGAATGCTCCTCAACACCACTGCACGGGATGGGGAATCCAATCCCCTGCACGTTGGCAATTGGGATAGGGCGCAGGATAGCAGCCACCTCCTGGCTCACCCGCCTGTTCCATTTCTCAATAACCAGTTTCCAGCTGTTGTATGTGCCTGTGTTGCAGAAACACCTCGTGCATCGAACGTAGAACCGCGTTGTTGTCAGCCCCCGCTCTTCAAACACTCTTGCCTCGCCCCCACAGAACGGGCACGGTTTTAGCTTATCCATCGTCATTCTCCTCAAGCATCTCCTCGATTTTCCCGATGTTCTCCCGGATGATATCCATGGTCACATCGCTCTGGATATTGTGCGCAAACACGGCCTTATCCGTTGCATCGGCGTTGTAATATCCGGTAAAAACGGTCCCATCCGGCTTTGTTGCTGCAATACACAGGCATACCGGTTCAATGTCCACTACCGTTCTCAGGGAGTTTTCCAGCCATTCAGCCCAGGGCTGGCGTGTGATATCGTTCATTCACTCCACCTCCTGCATCCAGAACTTATCCTTACATCTTTGGCAAATATCGACGTCGAGGGCGCAGCCTTCAACCGGATGGTATGCGGTGTCCAACGTCCTTGGGCAGAAACTAGGCTGTCCTTTATCATTCAGAATCACATTCGGAAACATTTTCAGAAACACGCTCTGACGCGTCTTGCGAGGGTGCGCAGTTGCCCATTCTTCCACTTCTCGGACCACTTCTTCTGCCGGAGTGTCCATGTAAAACATGCTGTTCTTAGGATGTTCGCCCGTCCGAGCAAACATCCGGCGTCGCGCCTCCACAAACTTCACAGCGTCCATATCATTCTCCTTTCTCCAGCATATCAGCCGCCGTTCTCAAATCGTCCGGCAGCATAATAGGTACTTCGTAGATATTCGCATCGGCCCATTCTGCATATTCGCGCAGGGTTGCGGCAATCTCTTCACACGATGGTTTCATGGGGTCCTCCTTTCACACCGCCACACAGTCTGTCAACTGTGCCATGGTCGTGATCTCCGCCCCGCACCACTCCGGGAGGTTTGCCCTCACCAGGGCCGTTGCCATGGGCGGGCACACGGCATTTCCGCAGCGGGTCACCTGTGCACTCTTTTTGTACTCGTTGCCCAAATAGTCGTGGTCGAACATACAGCCTGTGCGGTTACATCCTGTTGTGGTAAGTCGGTCTTGCGGCTCATAGCATCCAAGAAAATCAATCCAATTCATTTGCCCTTCAAATTCTGGATTGTCATCAATCTTGATTTCGCCGTATACCGGGCAATACGGGACGTTGAATTCCTTGATATAATGCAAGACGTCCTGTTCCGTCCAGAAGGAAAGTGGCTTAGATTTTGGGTCTTTCGATTCAAAGGCGTTGCACCCTGTTTTCATCCATCCGTCTGCCCTTTGCTTACTTTCACAAGCCATAGTTGCAATGATCGTTTTTCTCCCTGTTTCTGCCTGATATTTGTGCAGCGGATTCTTTTTCATCACATCGCAACACCTATTCGACACTTTAATATCGGAATCGACCAACGGCATCAACTGCTGTGGAACAGGCATGAATATATATTCGTTACCATCTTCCTTCCCCAACCGAACGCCGTGAATATATTCTTGGTATCGCCGCATATCTCCACGATTTTTGGCCATCCTCCCATACTCGATATTCAAGGCAATACGTTTGCTGCCGACAGGATACCCGTACTTCCTGATGACTTCATCAAACCGCATTTCGGGGCGGAGAATATCAACGTCATCGTTGAAGCAGTCATATTTTCCAGCCTTGACCTCCCGGACAAACCGCTGAATTTCTGGATATTCAAGCCCGGTATTGACGAACACTGCCGGAACATCGGAGTACATGGAATCAACGATGTGCTTTAGAACCGTGCTGTCCTTGCCGCCGCTGAAAGAAACATAGACTTGTCCATCAAAGTAGTCATACCATTCGCGGATTCTGCGCTTGGTCATCAGGATTTTTCCGGCCAGCGGCACGGCCTGCATCTGCTGAAGATCGCCTTTTGTGTGCTTATTATCTGCCATTTCATACTCCCATTAGGTCGAAAAGGGAAATGTTCACGTCCTCCCTCTCGTACTCCTTGAGATAACCCACAGCATCGCGGAAATACCCGTTGTTCAGCTCGATGGTATACCCGCGCCGCCCGGCCTTCATCGCCTCCAGGGCGACAGTGCCAAGTCCGCCGAAGGGGTCCAGTACCAATTCCCCAGGATTGCTGTAGCGATTGATAAGCCTGTCTACAATATCCAACTGGAGCGGGCAAACGTGCATTTGCTGCCGCCGCTGGCTCTGCGTGGTGTTTAAGGTTCGCATCCGGTTGATATCGTCCCATACTTGGTCTGTCCAGCTTCCGGGGGCTACCACCATGAACGTGGCGGGCAGTTTGTCCTCTGCGTCCAGTTCCTTCGCCATGCGGACATGTTCCGCGTAATCGTACACGGTCCCTCGGCTGTACTTCCGGTATGCCGCCTGAATCTTCCCTGTGTCCATGGCCATGATCTCTTCTTTGGTCATGAGCCGGTCGCCGGATGAGCGCCAGAACCCGTGCGCGTCGATCTGCCACTGTGCCCGGGTATACTCGTCCTTGCTTTTTGCAACTTTTTCGTCGGCGTAAGCTTTACTTTTGTCCGTGGGGAGCTTGCGGAACAGCAAAATGTATTCGGGGCACCCTACGCCCATCTTTGAACCGTCCTTGCACTGTTCCGTCCAGCCCAGCCGGTATGTCTGGTTGTTTTCCCTCACCACGTCCGTTACCACGGTAATCATGCCGAAATAGGCAAATCCGTGCTGCATATAGTGCCGGATGCACATCGCGTGGAACGGTTCCATGGTTGGCATTCCCATCCCGGTGGCGTTGCCAAACAGCACCCGATCCTTTACGTGGCAGCAGAACACCCGCCCAGGCTTCAGCACCTTCAGCAGGTTGGGGGACAGATAGTCCATCTGTTCGAAAAACCGCTTGGTGTCCTCGTTGTGCCCAAAGTCGTTGTAGCTGGGTGTGTACTCATAGTGGTTGGAAAACGGGATACTGGTCACAATAAGGTCCACGCTGTTTTCCGCCATCTTCGCCGTTTCCTCTACGCAGTCGTTATTCACGGCGATGAAATTCTTTCCCTTGATTTCCACTCTTTCAACTCCTATGCTCCGGCTCATTTTCTCCGTCTGTGCCTCACCGGAAAGCCCGTATTTCTGGACGATCTCCCGCATTCGTGCCTGCATGTCGTTGTGTTGCTTCCACTTCTGCATCAGGACACGGTAGATGGGGTCCTCCGCTTCTGTGTATATGATGTCGATAATCACCTGTTCCGTTTGCAGGAACCTGTAAATTCGGTGGATTGCCTGAATAAAATCGTTGAACTCATAGTCAATCCCAATGAAGATAGCCCGGTGGCAGTGCCTCTGGAAATTGCACCCGGAGCCGGACAGGCTCTTTTTCGTCGCAAACAATCGCGTTCGCCCTTCCGAAAAATCTATTACCCGGCGCTCTCGCTCGTCGTAGTCCATGCTGCCGAAGATGTCCACGGTTTCCGGCAGGGCTTTCTTGATTTCGTGGCGCTCCGCTTCCAGATCATGCCACAGGACGAAATGCGCTTCGGGGTCGCTGTCTACGATTTCTTTGGCTACGGCGACGCGCCGCTGAATGCTGTCACGCTTTTCCCGCGCGGCCTCTGCCAGAGATGTTGCCGCGTCGTTCATCATCTTGTATTGCCCGTCCCGGTCCGTTTCCGTGCCATAGTTGTCCGGGACGATATGCACCCGGACGTCCAACGGGGGAAGGTCATACCCGGTATCGTCATATCCTAAATCGGAGGGCTTCCCCACGAACAGCGCCCACGAAGATACCCAGAGCCAGAATTCATCTTCTTTGTGCGGGTACAGGGTAAGGTTGTTTGCCTTGGTGCTGTCGCGCTGAAAAAACCGTGTCAGGGCCTGCCCCGTGTCCATGATCTCCAGATATCCAGCATAGTGGATAAGCTCCTTGTACCGATTGGGCGATGGTGTGGCCGTGCAGACCAGTTTATACTTCACGCCCAAGAACTTGGGCAGGAAGGTTTGATATGTCTTGCTCCCGAAGCTGCGCAGCACGGACGCTTCATCCAGCGCTACGGCCGTGAACTGCGTCGGGTCGATGTCTCCATCGCGCACCCGCTCATAGTTTGTCATGACGATCTCAGCATCTGTTCCGGCCAAGTCCTGCATCTTGGTGATGTATACCGGGGCCGGGTAGCCCAAGATGGTTTCCGCGTCACGGGCAAACTCCTGCCGCACACCCAGCGGGAGCACGATAAGCGCCCTGCCTCCATCGTGTGCCACCGCCTGGTGGCAAAATTCGATTTCCTGCACCGTTTTACCCAGGCCGAACGACTGGAACAGCGCCCGCCGTCCGCCTCGCAGCGCCCAGATTACAGAATCCCGCTGGTGCGGTTTCAGAGCCGGGTTGATCTTCCCAGGGTCAACGTCGAATCCGCTTTTCTTGGCCAAGACGATCTTGGAGCGCAGGAACTTGAGATAGTCGCTCACCATTCCACCGTCACCTTGCCGCTCTCCGGCACCGCTACCCGCAGGAACATCGCCAGGTCCGTAAAGCTGGTATAGTTAAACTCCATGCGGGCATGCTCCAGAATCAATCTCTTCCCGGATTCCTGAGCCTTAGGTTCTTCGGCGGGCGTCTCTGCGGCAGTCTGCTGTTCGGCGTTCGCCCACTCTGCAACCTTCCGGTTCCACAGTAGCAAATTCCCATTTCCGCGCACAAACGGTATCCCGACGGCTTTTGCGGCGGCTCTTACGGTCATGTCTGACGTGCCCATTTCATCCGCCAGCCATTTTGCGGTACCGCCAAATCCCTGCATGTTGCGGAAGAACTCGCGTTTCAGGTCCTCCGGCAGTGCCTTGAATTCCGGCCACGGCATGGGTCGGGTGATGTTGTAGCTTTTCGCTTCTCCATTTTTCTCCCTTCTTTGCTTCGCGGTCAGGTTGTCGCTGGGCAGTGTACACCCGCCGCGCTTTCGGCTGATATGCGCAAACGCGCCTCGCGCAACGCGCTTTTTCTGCATGCAATCGTAGTCAAAGTCATTCATACCGGCTGATATACACCTCCGTCCGGGGGTTTTCCTTGTCGTACAGAACCCGGCTCCCGTCGTGCGACACGATGATACTGCTGTTGTCATCCGACAGGGTCCCGGCATACACCAGGATGTCGTCGATGGCCTCCAACAGGTTGGTTAAGTCCACCTTGCGCCGGGTGGGCATATAAAACAGGCACTTAACCTCCACCGGTTCTGCGATGGTTTCGCCGCCCTTGCAATGCCATGCGGCGGCCTGCTGGTACGCCTCGTACTGTGCGGACGGAATGACCATCGGCGCACCATACCGTCCTCGCACAATGCGCTGGTGATTTTTCTTTGTCACCGGCGCGATGGGTATCACGATTTTTCGCACGTTTTCCCTCCTCAATCGGCTATCCGGCCAGTAGCCGGGAAGAATGTCGCCTCCACCATGCCGGTGGGGCCTCGCCGGTTTTTGTCCAGGTACAGCTGGAGCATCACCGGATCCCACGGATTCCCGTCCGATTCTGTCGGCGGGCGGTGCAGTAGCGTCACCGTGTCCGCGTCCTGCTCAATTGCCCCGGACTCTCGAAGGTTCGCCATGGTGGCCCGGAAGCTCCCGCTCCGATCGCTTGCGGCGGCTCTGTTAAGCTGGCAGAGCACCACCACCGGGATTTTTAGGCGCATGGCAAGCATTTTCAGCGCCCGGCTGTTGCGTGTGGTCGCCTCGTACAGCGTCATGCGTTTGTTCTCAAGCTCCATCAGTCCCAGGTGGTCCAGGATAATCAGCCCCGGGCGCTCTTTGTAAGCCAGCGCTGTAACGTCGCCCATGTACATGTTTGGCCGCTTGTTAAACAGCAGCGGGAGGTCGGCGCATTCCGCCGCACCCTGCGCAAACTTGGCATATTCGTCCTCAGGGAGGGCCGCGCCGAAGATCAGCTTGCGTGAGGACATACCCGCCGCATTTGCCGTGATCCTCGCGGCGCAGTCCTCCGGATCCATCTCCAGGGAGATATACAGCACTTTCGTTCCGCGCTGTGCGGCGCTGAGTGCGATTTGCATGGCCACGGCGGACTTGCCCACCGCTGGCCGAGCGGCGATGATATGCATCCCGCCGTTGATGTACCCGCCACCCAGCATTTTGTCGTAGTTTCTCAGCCCCGTGCGGCAAAATGGCCGCTCTTTTGCGGTGTAACTTTCGTCCACGTGCGTCTTTAGGCCCGTAATGGCCTCTGCAAGGCTCACCACGCGTTTTGTTGACGCTGCGAGGGTAAGTTCACCCACCGTTTCTGAAACGTGCTGCAAGGCTTCCTGTGGGGCAATGTCGGCATTTATCAATTCCTCGCCCAAATCACGCAGCCGACGGCCCAGAGAAGCGTCCTTGACGCCCCGGACATACTCAGGCAGGACGGCGGAGGATGAAACCACTTCCATGCACTGTATCAGGAGATCGTTCGTGACCCCCTCGCATTCCCGGGCGGCTTCATCCCGGACGGTCGCTACATCCGCCGGTTCCCCGGCGTCGTTCCGGCGCTGTATGGCGCGGAACACAGCGGCAAAGGCCGGGTGCAGGAAATCATCCGGGCGAAGCTCTGCGGCTTCCGGGTATGCCTCAGGGTCGATCAGCAGAGCGCCGATGGTGCTGTACTCGCATAGAAAAGCATCCATGTCAGCCCTCCACGATTTCCCACTTGCCGGTGTCGTGGTTGTACTTGCGTACTGGTTCGGCTGGTTTCGCCGGTGCTCCACGCCCACGGTCCTGCTCCCTGGAAAGCCAGCCATTCACGAACCGGAGAATCCCGCGCCTTGTTTTGCGCTTTGCCGGGTTGGCATTGAGCCAGCCTTTCATGGCCCGGAGCTGTTGCATAACGTCAACAGCCGGGTAAAGGCTTCCCCACTCTGCAATCTGTTCTTGCGTTACGGGATAGCTATCCCCATCATTCAGCGGAAGCTCGACGACCGACGGCGCGGGAGGCGTTTTCGACTCCGCGCAATAATCCCGAACGTAGTGAGGGATTATTATTTCTTTGTCTTTTTCTTCTGTCTTATGTCTTATGTTAGGCTTTGCTTTGCTTTCGTTTGCTTTATTTTGCTTTTGTTTGCTTTCAGCGGCTTTATTGCCCCTGCCGCCCTTTGCCCCGTTCTCAGAGAGCTTGGCGGATTTTTGGGTGTCTCGGTCTATCGTGGACTTGAATACCGGAAACAGAATACCCTCTCGCCCGTCGAGTTTTGGATCGAGACCTGACCGCGCATATTCCAGTATGGCGATAAATAGTCTCCCTCGCTCGGCATCTGACAGGGCGGCTGTTTGCTCTATCCAGTCAAAATAGGCTTTGACATAGCAAGCGCTCATGTCGTTTACTCCTTGTGCGGAAACACGCAAACGCCCACGTTGTGGTTCGTCAGGATTCTGGACAAATCTACAGCCTCGTCCTCGGCCAGCCCGTCAACCTGGATTGCGTCGTTCCCGTCGGGGTCCGAAAAAATATCCTGGATGTCGTTTGCGTTATGGATAATCACATCAAATTTCATTGTTCACCTCCGTCTCCACCCTTAGAACGGCAGGTCGCCGTCGTCCTCGATTTCGCAGAAATCGTCGGCGGGTGCGGGCTGTTTCTTGCCCTCCTGCTTGGAGTCGCCGAAGTACATCCGGTCGGCCACCACCTCGGTGGTCTTGCACTTGTTGCCGTCCTTGTCCTGCCAGTTTCGGACCTGCAGGCGGCCCTCTACGATGGCCATGCGGCCCTTGGTGAAGTAGTTGGCGGAAAACTCTGCCGTCTTGCCCCACACCACCACGTCGATGAAATCGGTCTCCTTCTCGCCGTTCTGGGGCTTGAAATCCCGGTCACAGGCCAGGGTGAGGGAAGCGACGGCGGTGCCGGTCTGGGTGTGGCGCATCTCGGGGTCCCGGGTCAACCGGCCCATGATGATGATCTTGTTCAGCATTCCGCCACCTCCAGCCGCTCCGTGTACTTCTCAATGTCGGCGGCCTTGAAGTACACCCGGGGATTGCCCCGGGCCACATGATATCCCTGGAGCACCCCGTCACGCCGGAGCTCGTCCAGCATATCCGGGCTGATACTCAGCATCCGGGCCGTTTCCAGGCGGGTGTAAAGCATTTTCTTGTCCATGTCGTCCTCCTAAATGTAAGATTTCCCAAATTCACGGCGGAAGTCGTCCTCCGTCCATCCCTGGTCACGCATGATGGTCAGCTGGCCATACCGGCGCAGTCTGCGCATCTGGTCCCCGTTGCGGTGCACGGCGGTTTTTCCGTTGCGGTGGCACCTGTCGCCGCACAGCCATACCACAGCGCCATATTTTTCGCTCTTAGTCCGGTATGGCCCACCGAAAATATGATGGCGTTCCAGCGGGTCGTCCGCCCCGTTCCTGCCGCAGATGAAACATCTGCGTTCCATGTAATCACCTCGGTTCGTCCGGTTCAAACTCCGGGCACTTTTCGATCTGATAGGATTTGTATGCGCCTCCGCATTTGCTGGGGTCTACGGATGTCTCTACGGCGTCCCAACCGGGGACGGGGGTAAAGCTCTGGCTCCAGGAACAGCCGCCGCAGGCGTGTTTACAGCCCCAACAGGGCTGTGTTTTCCGCCCATCGCCAAATATCTCGTCTGCGGGCCATCCGGCCACCATCCGGCTGCGGATGAGTTTTGCGGGGATTTGCGTGATGGCCGTCCACTCGCTGATGGTCCGCGTCTCGCCGTGCCATGTGATGGGCGGCGTAGGTTGCGGTGCGTACTGGCATCCGCAGTGCCGCGCACGGCCCTTGCGGAGACGGGTCGAGTCTACGTGGATGATCTTGCCGCAATCACATCGGCACTCCCATTTGGCGCAGCCATTCGGGCTGGTGCCATCGCGGCGCAAAGCAACGAGCATCCCAAACCGCTGGCCCGCCATGTCTTTCGCTTTACTGCCCATCGTCTCGCCCCCATTTCTGCTTCATCGCCGCCAGCTTCTGGGGCGGCAGATGCTCGATTCCGGCGGACTCGCAGTCCGATACAATCTGGTCGATCAACCGGCTCATTTGCTCTGTATCGTAAGAGCTGGAGCCGTACCATACCGTCACGTTCACACACCCAGGGATCTTGCTGCGGCCTTGCTCGGCCATCCACCCGATACCCTGCGCCGTCCAGCGGCGGATGAAATCATCTGCGGCCCGCTCCACCATGCACAGCACGTCGCTCACGCCGCCGATGGTCTTGATCTCCTCCCGGTATATCGCTTCCCGGGGGAGGTTGTAGTGCGCGGCCAGCTTGTCCAGGAGCACCCAACAGTAGGCGTTCGCATCGAGGCTCCGGCCCTTGCGCCTGATTTGGGCGACGTGCTCTTTATCGGCCTGATACTCGTCGCAGGCGTTCATGGCCACCTGTGGGGACTGCACCCGCAGGGACAGCCACGCCCCATCGCTGTCCTGTTGCCAGCGGACGGCGGAAACATCAACCTGTATCATGGGCAATCCTCCAATTTGGGCCAGGACCCCGATGTCAGGCATTTTGCAAGGTATCTCAATCGTGGGAGATACTTGGTATTAATCCATTCGGCGTCGTAATTCACTCGGTGGAAAGAAAGCCGGTGCACATCGATAGGAAGGTAGAAGTTGCACAGCTCGTCCGGCGTAACCCGGTACGCAACGATAATGCATGATTTCCGCTTCTGGAACGCGCCGTAGCTGGCAAACATTTCCACTTGGCATTGCATCCAATAGGGCTTTGTTACGCGGAATGCATCTTTCTGGTGCGTTTTCACTTCTGCGATGCAGTCCCTTGTTTCGCCGTCGTAGTTTACTCGGAGGCGCAAATCTCTGCGCCGTATCTGCCGGTCCCGAGTCTTAACGCCGATTGCGTCCAGGATTTTATGCTCATACGCTGTCCCAGCCCGCATTGCAGGCGTCGAGAAACTATCCCTACGGATTCCGATTTTTGTCGCCCACCAGCGGCGGAACGTTTCGGTGTCCCAATTGCCCATTACCATGGCCGTGTCAGACGCGCCTATCCAGCCGCTGCGGTCGTGGTTGGAAATCACAGGCTCTCCACCGCCTTCTCCAGGTTTGCCAGCCTGTCGAACCACCCGATCATGGTTGCAAGCTGCTTGTCGTTGATGTTAAGCCCCGCCAGAACGTCGCGGTGGCTCATACCGCCCTGCTCTTTCGCCGTAAGCAACCGTTCCAGGCGCTCCTTAATTGCGTAGATGCTGTGGCGGCTCAAATCGTCTGCACCGTCGTCAGTATCGCCCTCCGCCCAGAGGTCAAATCCAAGGCCGGTGCGCACGGCCACACCCTTGACAAACGCCCGCGCCAATGCATTATTGATGCGGAGCTGGTTCAACGTATCTTCGTATACCACCAGCGATCCGTTCAGCAGGGGCATATCGTATGCGAAATTCACGTCGTCGATATGAATTTCAACGCGGACAAACCAGCATTCCGTGGTGCGGCCCTTGCTGTTTGTCACGGTGTGCTGGGGCCAGAGGTAGCTCTTTGTTTCGGGGCACTGGCAGGGCGCGTACCATACGCTTTCCGCGCCATTATCATGCAACAGCTTTGCGCACTTCGCCCAGCTAAGATAGGGGACCTTGATTGTTCTGCCGCTCTCGTCCTTTGCATCTCTGGTATCACAGTAGGGGAGCACGTCCACCTTAACCAGTTCATTAAACGGCTTAAGTGCCATTTCGTTTCCTCCTTCTATTACTCCGCGGGGACTTCCGCCCCGACGATCATACGGTCGAGGCTGCACCCCTCGATCAGGTCGGCCAGGTACTCGCGCTCATCCCGCGAGAGATCGTGTAGAAACAACTTCAGCAGGCCACGAACGCGCTGGCCGCACTTGTGGCACACCCGGTCATCACGATTTTTGAGACTGTGGCATACCGGGCACTCATCGGCCAGGTACTCACTGGGATTGCCCATCTCAAAGCCACAGCGGGGGCAGTAGAATGCCGTGCTGGGGCCGTATTCCGCGGACTCCTCATGCTCCACGCGCGGGGTATCAAACGCCGCGTGGCAGTTGTCGCAGATGTACATCATTCGTCCTCCTCGTCATCGTCCGGGATATCAACATAGCCCCACCGACTATCCTTGGTTTTGCCCGTGTATACCCGGTAGAATCCGCGCTTTGCGCTTGCGTGCTTAATGCCAACCAGGTCTGCCAGCTCTTCCAGGCTGTCTGCCTGATGGATTGGCAGGCGGAACCTGTCCCGGGTGCAGTACTGATATACCCTCATCGCGCACCCCGATTCTTGATGCGGTCCTCCAGCAGGAGCCGCACACCCTGGCACAGGGTATACACCAGATTGTTCTGCCAGATATCCCGGGACATGGCCAGCCGGGTCATGCCGGTTTCGATAGCGTCCAGAGCTTCCACCATTTCGCCCCGCTTGGCTGGGGGCTTCGGGGCCTGCGCTACCATCTCGCGGTGTGCGTCGTTGCACCTAATCAGGGCCTTGATGTGCGTGTGCTGGTTGTCTATGGCATCTGCGGCATCCCGGCAGAGTTGCCTGATACAGGTCCCGTCCTTGTGGGGGTCGGCGTAGGGGCACGTTCTGGGGCACGGTTTGCCAGGCTCTACGCAAGCCCGCAGGGCGGCGGAGATGTCGGCGGGTGATAGGCGATTTCTCATCGCTCGTCCTCCCGGTCAATCCAGTCCACCATCCGCATGAACCAGGTTACTGCTGTGCCCACGCCGATGTAGCAGAAAATCCATGCAATCGTCATTCCGCCACCTCCACGATCTTGCCGTGTCTCAGGGTGTACCAGGTATCCGCTTTGATGATCTCTCCATCAACCTGGGCCAGCTTGGCATCAACGATACCGCCGCTGGCATGCTCGGAAACTACGATCCAGTTTCCGAGTGCGCCTTTTGCGAGGCTATTACTGCCCCACGCCACCGCAATGCACTGTTCCCCGAGGGCGGATGCTCTGCCATCACTCCCGGTGGCGGTAGCAGTGCCCCTCACGCCCGATGCGGCGGCGTTGCCACACGAGCCAGATGCGGCGGCGTTGCCATACGAGCCAGCTGCGGCGGCGATGCCACACGAGCCAGATGCGGCGGCGTTGCCACTCCAGCCAGATGCGGCGGCGTTGCCACACGAGCCAGATGCGGCGGCGTTGCCACACACGCCCGATGCGGCGGCGTTGCCCCTCTCGCCCGATGCGGCGGCGTTGCCATACGAGCCAGATGCGGCGGCGATGCCACTCCAGCTAGATGCGGCGGCGTTGCCACACGAGCCAGATGCGGCGGCGTTGCCACACGAGCCCGATGCGGCGGCGTTGCCCCTCGCGCACGATGCGGCGGCGTTGCCCCTCTCGCCCGATGCGGCGGCGTTGCCACACGAGCCAGATGCGGCGGAGTTGCCACACACGCCCGATGCGGCGGAGTTGCCACACACGCCAAAGGCATGTTTCTCAGTTGCATTCTTGCATTTTTCAAAAATAAACCGCACACCGGCGTTGATTACGCCATTCACGCCGATCTCCGCGCCGATCTCGATTTTCTCGCCGCACACCTTGGAGTCTTCGCTGCTGCGCTGCCCGTTGGCCTCGATCTCCACCTCGCAATAGCGGGATTCCGTTGGCGGGTAGTACCGGAACGTATCCAGCGGATTTTCACAGGCGTGGAATCCCTTGTGGCACAGCGACGCTTCCGGCTCCTGATATTCTTTGCCTACCTCATACTGAAAACCACGGCATCTCAGGCGCTTGTCAAACCCCTTATATGCCTTCATCAGATTTCCTCCCTTTCCTCAAGCCACTTGTCAACAAGCCGCTTGAAAATCATAAACACCCGGCTGCGGCCGGTCTCGATGCACACACCGAACGGCAGTTTTTCAGCCTGAATCCCGTCGGAAAGTGTCTCCTTGGAGATTTTGACGCCGTTTTCCCGCAGGTACTTTGCGGCCTCGTCGATTGTCATAGTTTTTACCATACTTTCCTCCTTGCAATTGCTTCGCGGGTGTGGTATAATACCCGTGAAGAATCCTTGCCAATGCTTCTTCGCCGCCCCGTCAGGTTGCCGCCTGGCGGGGCATTTTTTGTTACTCAATCGGTTCCAGGTCCATCACCGTATCCGGGTACAGGGACCAGGAGCCATAGCGGGCCTTGCTGTACTGAGCCTCAAAAAGCCAGTCGTTCAGCTCGATCTTCTTGGCGGTAAGCGCCGCGTCCTCTACTGCGTTCTCCGCAATATGGGATTCGATGTAAGCTTTTTGCTGTGCGAACACGCTGCAATCGGAGTTGTTTGAGATACGCATAATCGGGCAGCACATCAGGATTACGCCTGCTCCGATGGCAGATACAACCCCGACCGCGAGTGTCCATCCGTAGGATTCTCTGCACTCAAGCACAAACGCCACCACGCAGATTACAACCAAGGCCGCGCACAGGATCATCCAATTTATCACTTAACTGTCCTCCTTTCTTACTTCTCCGAGTCTCCAGCCAGAAGCTCGTCCACGGTGCATCCGTACAGTTTGGCCAGCGCCTTGTGGTACTTCCTCCCGGGTTTCCAGTCGCCCACTTCCCAGTGGGACAAGCAAGACAGGTCAACATTCAGTTTCTTGCTGACCTGTGCCCGGGTTACTCCGGCATTCTCCCGGAGTTCTCTCAGCGTCAAATGCGTCTGCCTCCTCTCTAAATGTGTGAGTTTTCATTGACTGCGGCGGGGAAATGTGGTACCCTTTTGATAGCCCTTGTGGCAAAATCAAAGGAGGTGGCCTTTTGACCAAACTTTTGACCTTGCCCGTTCCAGACCGTGGGGACACGGCGTGATGCAAATGGGCTTTGCGGAACCCATCCCGCAAAAGTGAGCGGCACCCCCAAGAAGCACGGCTGTTTCATCGTGTACCTCTCGTAGAACCGGCAAGCGTCCACGCAGTGAAGCGTGTAAAAAAACGCAGCTTGCCACTGTCGGGTCATGCAGTGAAGCAGGTATCAAACTCACGCCGACGGTGCGGAAGGTTGCAAGGGTGTTCTGGTGAACAAATTTGGGGAAACCCCGACCGTGGAACAGCACGGTCGGGGCATTTCTATCCCCGCCGCAGTCATTGCCCCGGGCCTCACAAACGTGAGACTTCATACTTGACACGCCGCCCAAACCGCGTTACAATGACTCTGCCAAAAGAAATTGTTAAAGCCGCTGTTATGGGGGGCTGGTGTTTTTGTACTCTTTTTTCTGGGGCTTGTCTATATGATACCTCAGGAACTTCAAGTTTGCAATAGTAATCTTGAAGAAATTTAACTTTCGGCAAATCTTACAAATTTGAGGTTTCGAAAATGGATATTGTGCTGGAAAGAGTGTTGAGCCTTATCCCGAAAGATAAGTCTGGGAAATATGTTCACGGGGAGAAAGCCAAATTCGCAAAAAGCATTGGGTATAACGACGGTTCCATCGTCTCCATGTGGGAAAATGGTTCAAGCGTTTCGTATACCAAGAAGCTCCATCAAATCGCAAGCACATACAATGTTTCTGTAGAGTGGCTAAAGGGCGAAACGGATGATCCAAGCATAAAAAAAGCCCCCGGCATAAATGCCGAGGGATTCGTGCCGACTATGAGGGATTGGGAAGAACAAGCCGAAAACTGGACGGATGACCAAATTCTTCAAGCGATGCAGAAGCTTGTGGAGATTCAGCAGAGGAGGCGCAGCGATGGGCGTTGAACTGACAAGGAGTGCAAAAAAGGCGCTGGCAGCTCTCTACACGCATTACTGCCAGCGCCGGGCATACGGGCAGTCGAAGCAAAACTCCACATTCTTCATGCCGATTCCAGAAGCAGTAAAGGATGGGTTACAGGAGATTTGTGCTGCCGGATATGCCGAGTATTCGCCTTTTGGTGGTGTTATCCTGACGGATGTGGGCATTGCCTACATGGATAAGCAAGACCCGGAAACCGTCCTCATGTGGGATTTACATGACGGACAGATCATAACCTAACTTGTTTTTCACAAATGCGGCAAAGTCACTGGCTTTGTACAGGTTAGGTGTAAGCAGGGCATTAGACACACTGAGCCGGACACCGCACATATCAGATTTGAAGTCAATCTTATCTCCGATAAGCGGTGTTCCATTTACGAGGACGAATGTCTTTTCGCCGTCAGATGCAATCAGGACTTTTGCGTTTGATAATTCCATGTTTTTCTAACTCCTTCCATAATCGTCTTTGTTCTTCCTGTGTGAGTGTCTGGACGGCGGCTATGAATAGTTCTCGCTTGCTGCACTCGTCCATTTGTTCTATTATATCATACTTTTCGCAAAAACACACGATTTATTTCCCCCTCGTAAAAAAATATTTTCACCTATTCCCCCAAATAGGACAAATATTGCATACCGCGTTGCCCTATAATAGGCAAAAAAAGGGATAGATCTTGAGTTATGTTGGCCCCGCCGCCCCCGCACCGGGCGGCAGGGCCGATATAGCAGATAGCCCATCAGGCTGTCGTCTGCTACGTTTTAAGCATAGCAGTTCTGCGAACCCCTGTCCACGCGCAATCCGGGGAATCGTGCGACCGATGTAGGGCAAATGGTCCCCGCGCTTGAGATTCTGTCCCGCCACAGGTGAAATCTACTTTATGGAGGCGAATAACTATGTCTGCGTTGCAGGAAATCGCGGGAAACATTGAGCAATACCCAAAAAAGATTCGCGAGGCAAAGGAAAAGAAAAGGTACACCATCAGCGACATCGTGGATCTGTCCGGCGTGTCAAAGTCCGCCGTGTCAAAGCTCCTGGACGGATCGCAAATGGACCCGAAGCTCTACAACTCGGTTGCCATGTGCATGGTGCTGGATCTGTCGCTTGACGAACTGTTCGGGTTGGACAAGCCTATAGATCACCCGGAATCTATGCAGGCCAGGATACATCAACTGGAGCTGGAAAACGCGCATTTGTCCGGTAACGTAAAAAGGCTGGAAGAAGTAAACGCCATACAGAAGGACCAAATGCGCACTCGCAAGCCGGTCATCTTCGTCCTGCTTGGTATGTGCGCCGTGCTGGCCATGTGCCTGGTGGCGTACCTGTTTATTGACTCGCAAATCACGGCCCAAGGGCTTATCCGAAACGGACAGCCCACCGCCGTGGCGTGGTTTGTTATTGTCATAGCAGCCACTGCTGTGATAGCCTCATCGGTCATCATCTCTATGGCCCTGCGCAAAAAAGTGTGAAAAAAGGCCGTCCCACATGGGGCGGCCATGTCACAATATAAAGGAGGATACAATGAACTGCGTTAAGTGCGGTGGAGTTTTGCCGGATGGCGCCCTGTTTTGCCCAGCATGCGGAAAGCGGCAATCCAAACAATCCCGCAGGGCCATCAAGAGGCCCAACGGGTCCGGCACGGTTTATAAACTGCAAGGCCGAAGGAGCCGCCCGTGGGTGGCGGCAAAAAGTAAGGTGATTATAGGATATTACCCCACGCGAAAAGACGCGCTGGAGGCTCTGGAGCGCTTGGCGGGGAAGGATTTGACAGAGCGGTATAACATGACCTTCAGGGAAGTATTTGAAGCCTGGAAAGAGGAACACTATAAGGAAATAGGCCCCCGTGGGGTGGAGTCATATAACCGGGCTTTTGACGTGTTCCAACCGCTCCACGATGCAAGATTCCGCAGCTTGCGGACAGCAGACTTCCAGGCAGTCATGGACAAATATGCGGATAAATCTCACAGCACATGCAGCAAGTACAAGCAGCTTGTTACGCAAATGTCCGCATGGGCAATCCGGGAAGAAATTGCCACAACAAACTTTGCAAAATTTATCCATCTGCCAGAAAACATGAAAAAAGAAAAGGAAATCTTCTCCGATTCGGACATTGAGAAGCTGGAGAAAAACGGAAGCGACACCGCGAAAATTATCCTGATGCTAATTTACACGGGCATGAGAATCGGAGAGCTTTTCGGTCTCCCTTTGGCCGACTATCACGAAACCTATGTCATCGGGGGAGAAAAGACCGCCGCCGGGCGCAACCGGGCCATCCCCATCAGGCCGGAGGGCCGGGTATACTTCGCATACTTTGCCGCCAGGGCGAAGGGTGCGCTCTTGTTGTCCGGCTATACTGGCCAACAGGTACCGGCAAATTTCCGTCGACGGGATTACTACCCGTTACTGGAAAAGCTCAAAATCGAGCGGAAAACCCCGCATGCCACCCGGCACACCTACGCCAGCTGGGCCAGAAGATCAGGCATGGCCACGGAGATTTTACAAAAAATATTGGGCCACGCCGACTATTCCACAACGGCAAATATTTATGTTCACGCAGACATTTCTGAACTGATTGCAGCTGTAGACACGGCTGGTGAAAAATAGCGTGTTACTAACACGTTACTAACAAGAAAAAGCAAGATATAGAATGGTGGAACTTTTTTGCGGCAAAAGCAAAGAAAAACTCCCGATTTCTTACAAAACCGGGAGTTTTTTGGTGCGCGGTACAGGACTCGAACCTGTGACCCCATGCACGTCAATTATAGCCCAATAGCAAACATTCGGTATTGTGCGGCATTATGCGGAATTTAGCGGTGGTATGCGGGTATTTTGGCACGGGAAATTGCAAAATCCCGTTATATCCCGCGTCAGTTACTAACTGGTTACTAACAAATTACACCGCTACAATTCCATGGTAGTAGACAGACAGCTTTTCTTTCGGGCCTTTCGCGTCCTTGTCAAACAGGAACGCCTTGGCCATATCCGCAAAGAACTCAGGCTTGTTTACGCCATACTTTGCCGCCACGGAGCAGTAGTCCGAATACATCATATTCATGGCTACGTTCCAGTCATCCTCGGTGATGTGCGCAAACACGACACCGGCGTTGGCCGCAAGGGGGGCGGTCTGCTGAACGGTCCAATGCCCACCGGTGGTGCCGTCATCATTTTCCATGTCGGTATTCCATGCTTTAGCATCCTCTTTGGAAAAATCAGCGGACCCACACATACATTTACCGAGTTTATCGACCTGCTCCCAGCACTCCGCCATTCCTCGGACGGCAGCAGCGGAGCGTTCGGACACAGGCAGTTCCATGTACGCAGACAGTTCCTTTTCCAGTTTTTGCTTGTATTCTTTCAGGTCGTCCTTCATGCCGCACCCCTTACAGCTTCTCGACGGTAACGGCCATGTTGTTTACAACTGCCGCAACGCCGCCCAGGACCAGGGACAGAATAGAGCTTTCACACCCGCAGGCATTGCGGACGATGGCAGACATGCCAATATTAACAGTGCCGTTTTCGGCGGCGGTCTGGGCCCCCGTCGCTCCGATAATCGGAACGCCGTCCTTTTGCGCGGTGATAGACACGGTTCCAGCCGCCGAGGGAGACAAGGTGGCGGAGACGTTGACGAGGTAATACCCCTGTCCGCACAGTGTAATGGCATTGCCGTCCTGCTTGATGTTGCAGCCGTACCGGCGGGTAGTATTCCCAACAGGGATGATGCCGTCAACCGGGACGGTTGCGCCGGTGGTGTTGGTGGTATAGATGGCGGATTTACTCATAGTATCATTCCTTTCTAATCGGGCTGATTTTTGTCCATTCAAAAATAGCGGGGCGACTAATGCCGCCCCGCATGCCTCGCCGGATAGGGCGTCACTTTATCTCGCTTACCGGGAATCAGATGTTGTTGCAGCCGCTATTGCAGCCGCAAAACGGAGAGGGGCCTGCATTGTAGGTGTATCCGTTGGGATAGCGCACTACGCCGCACAGTTGGTCCCTGATAAACAGCTGATTGTTGGCCTGTTCCAGCTGGGCGATACGGCCCTCCAGCTGAGATTTCTCCAGGGCGGCAAACTTGGCGTCAATGTTGGCGTTGACGCTGTCAATAGCCCGCTGCGTGGTGCAGCAGCACTCCGACATCTGAGACTGGATGTTGTTTCCGGTCTGCATAATGGTCATGTTCGTACCGTTCTGCGCCAGGGCCATTTCCTTGCCCAACTGCCCGACATTGCCCTGCATTTCGTATCCCAAGTTGCAGATGCCGTTGCCCACGTTGGTCAGACGGTCATTCAGCTGGCCAAACTGCTGGCCGAAAAGGATTTCCTGTTGAGACGAAGCGGTGGCATACTGGCCAAATTCGCCCTGCCGGTTCATCCCCCAGCCTCCGCCCATAAAGACGAAAAGGAACAGGATGATAATCCACCACGCGCCGCCGCCCCAATTGTCATTGCCGCCATCAACAGCAGCCCGAAGATCAGAGAGAGAATAATTGTCCATTTCAAAACTCCTTTCTTGAAATTTTTATAATAAACCGTTGCGCACCGGCTTATTTCAGGAATCTCATAAACTCCTTGGCTTGCTGCTGGAGCTGCTGGAACTGCTGCGGGTTCATCTTTCCCGATTGCAGCATTTGTTCCACTTGTTCCTTTGCCCGCTGCGGGGTCATACCAGCCGCAAACTTGCGGAACTCCGCCAGCATTACAAGAGGGTTATTCGGACTTTTTACGCTTTGCTGGAGCATCTGAATCATCGGATTTGGCATTTAGCATTTCCTCCAATCTTTTCACGCGTTCTTCCAAACTGGTAACATCTACCTTCGCGGGGTCTTGATAAGGCGCAATGCTGTACGGGGTAACAGTACAATACCCCGCCCCGTCGCTGACCTTGAGCCACACAACCGGGTCATTCTCGTCCAGGAGTAAGATAGAACTGTTGGGCGCCATGCGGAACGCGTCTGCACCGTTTCTGCCGTTTACTCTGGTGATCTGGCACGCTTGCTGTGATGCTTGCCCGTATTGCCCCATGTATGGGGCACCGTATCCCTGCTGATATTGGTTGTTGAATCCGTACATCGCCAGCCCTCCTTTGCTTATATGGTACAAAAAAATCGCCCATTCAGATGGCCTGTAAAAGGTCTCTGAATGGGCGATCATGTCCAAGTGAGGTCTATTGATTTGTCAGCGCGTCAACAATTTTCGACAATGCCCTGCGGCGGTTTCTCTTGACGCTTTCCGGCGAGACGTGAAGCGCGTTGGAAACTTGGATATAAGACTTTCGTCGGATATCGCACAAAATAATGCACGATTCCTCATCTTCTGGCAAATCGAAAGATTGGACAAATTCCAAAGCTCTCTTAGGAGCCATGCTGGAAATGTAGTACCGAACGGCTTTGCGACTATTATCCATGGCAAAATAGAAGCCGTGGGCGTGCGGGCGCAATGCGCGGGCAGGGAGCGCGGCGTTACGTCACTCCCCACCGTCCAGAATGTTTATTACTTCTTCCCCTTTACCACAAATCCGGTAAACCCTGCCGCTTTCAGCTTCTCCAGCATCCTGTCGGCGTTGGCGCGGACGGCGAAGGCCCCCACCTGGACCCGGTACAGGGTATCGCCCTGGGCAGGCTCGGCGGGCTTGGGCGTCTCCTGCTTGGCCGGGACGTATTTCGCGCCCAGATACTTGCACAGGCCCTTGGCGATGGCCTCGCCGATGTCCGTGGTGTGCTCCACGA
>ENA-OUOW01000298-OUOW01000298.1-human-gut-metagenome-genome-assembly--contig:-NODE-298-length-49428-cov-10.582484_pt1 | contig 49428 bp, 36 predicted proteins | sample MGYA00237938_ERZ548769 | MGnify/ENA primary metagenome ERZ548769 (study PRJEB26490, sample SAMN05356870) | human gut metagenome | biome: terrestrial biome; feature: human-associated habitat; material... | reverse complement strand
CCATCAATTGATTTCTGAAGACCCGCAACTGAAAAAGATCGTCATTGCCTTGTATCATGAAAAAGGCAATGTTTCATCAGCGGCAAAAAATTTATATCTTCACAGAAACACGCTTCAGTACAGAATAGACAGACTTCGTCAGGAGACCGGACTCAATTTGCGCCGGATGGATGACCTGGTTTTTTGCTATTTGATGCTGCAGTGACCATGGACTCCTTTGAGTGGTGCGGAAATTGAAAAGGAACGTTTTTAGCAACTCGCGTTGTCTATGCAACCGTTTTCGTAAAAGTGCACAAAGGTTGCCGAATTTTTTTGTGCAACTTGTGCTAGCCTAAAGAAACCCCTTTCAATATAATTGTAAGCGTAAACATGATAGAAGACAGGTGAAAAAAATGGTTGAATTGAATTTAAAACATATTTACAAGCATTATGACAATGCAGAAGACGATCAATATTCCGTAACCGACTTCAATTTGGACATCAAGGATCGGGAATTCATCGTTTTTGTCGGACCGTCAGGTTGCGGCAAATCAACGACCTTGCGCATGATTGCCGGCTTGGAAGACATTTCCAAGGGCGAATTTTTGATTGACGGTCGCGTTGTTAACGATGAAGCACCAAAGGATCGCGACATTGCCATGGTTTTCCAAAACTACGCCTTGTATCCTCACATGACTGTTTATGACAACATGGCATTTGGTTTGAAACTGCGCAAGTATGACAAAGGAGACATCGACAAGCGCGTTCATCATGCCGCAAAGATTCTGGGACTGGAGGAATATCTCCAACGCAAACCGGCCGCTCTTTCCGGTGGTCAGCGTCAACGTGTCGCCTTGGGTCGCGCAATCGTGCGTGATGCGCCGATTTTCTTGATGGACGAACCGCTCTCAAACCTTGATGCCAAGCTTCGCGTTTCCATGCGCGCAGAAATCGCCAAGCTGCATCAGCAACTTAAGACGACGACAATCTACGTTACGCACGATCAGACTGAAGCCATGACGATGGCCGATCGCATCGTCGTCATGCGCGACGGCAAGATTCAGCAAGTCGGAACTCCGCAAGAAGTCTACGATCATCCGGCAAACGTGTTCGTTGGCGGATTCATCGGATCACCGGCAATGAACTTCTTCAAAGTGACGCTTAAGGACGGCAAAATTACCGATGACGGCAACAACTTTACGTTGACTGTTCCTGAAGGATGCTTGAAGGTTTTGGAAGGTAAAGGTTATGACGGAAAAGAAATCGTCTTCGGCATTCGTCCGGAAGATATTCATTCGGAACCTCCTTTCCTTGAAACGTTCCCTGAATCGGTCGTCAACGCTGAAGTCGTCGTTTCAGAACTTCTTGGCGCTGACTCGCAGCTTTACAGCCGTGTCGGCAATACGGAATTTGTTTCAAAAGTTGATGCGCGCGACTACCTTGCGCCAGGCTCGAAGGTTCAAATGGGCTTTGACATTAACAAGGCGCACTTCTTCGACAAAGACTCGGAATTGTCCGTATATTAAAATCAGACCCCTAGTATTTCAAAGAGGCTTCGGAATGCTCCGCAGCCTCTTTTTGTGTATTTTATAAAATGCAGTGCGCGCTCTCAGATGCGGATTTGTGTCGCTTGAGCGCAAATAATGACCGCTTGGACCGAATTTGTTTACAGCAAATTTAAAAAATGGTTAAATTAAAAACGTAAAGGGGGGAGAGGATGAAGGTTCGAGTTGAGATCGGCGCTGATGTTTCGGAAAAAGAAATTGTTTTGAGAACGAACGATTACGACGAAGAGGTTGAACGGATGCTTTTGATGCTGCAAAAGATTCAAAAGACGCCGCAGCTGATTTTTTATAAGAATAGCACGGAATATTTCTTTTCTGCGGATAAAATTTTATTTTTTGAAACAAGCGAGAGGCAAGTTTACGCCCATACGAAAAATGATGTTTTTATCGTTAAGCACAGGCTTTATGAGTTGGAAGATATTTTGAACGGAAAATTCATGCGGATTTCCAAATCGACCATCGTCAATCTCAGTCACGTATTCGCTTTGACGCAGTCTATTTCAGGATGTTCGATTCAATTTGCGAATACGCACAAGCAGGTTTACGTGTCGAGAAGATATTATAAGCTGCTACGTCAGCGCATGCAGGAAGCGAGGGAAAAAATATGATGAGAAAAAGATTTTGGGGCGTGCTTTTGATTTTGGCCGCGATTGCTTTGATTATCAGTCGCCTGGGTTTGAAATATAGCGTACCGTTAGGTTTTTGGCAAGTTGTTGGAACATTGTTCTTTGGTGCCGGACTGATTGAGGGGCTGAGCAAAAAGAAAATCGGAACGAGCGTTTTTTCGATTGCTTTTTTGCTGATTATTTATCAAGACCAGCTCAACCTGAGAAACGTCGGATCCTGGACGATTCTTGGGGCAGCGCTGCTGATTACGATCGGGTTGAACATGATTTTTAAGCAGAATTTTCAATTTTGGTATGAAAATGTTTCATCAGACAAAAATTACATTATTGATGGAGATGACGGAAAAGCGGAAGAAAACAAAGGGTATGAGGAATTCACCGAAAATGAAGTCGGATCGACGATCAAAGTCAGTTCATTTTTGAACACGACGTCGCGATATATTCAATCGCAAAATCTCAGACGAATCGACGTCAAGGCCAATCTTTCAGACGTCAATCTGTATTTGGACAACGCCATGCTTCAGGACGGGCACGCAACGATCAAAGTTGACGTTTCTTTAGGCGATGTCAACATTTACGTGCCGAGGTCATGGGAAGTCAACAACAGCGTCGACGCTTTTTTGGCAGACGTCAAATTCGTCGGAATGCCGTCCGGTGAAGGAACCCAGAACCTTAAAGTCGAAGGAAGCGTCCGCTTGGGCGACGTCAAGGTTCACTACGTATAATTTTAAGCGGAGATGATGCCGCACTGGATTTTCTAAAAAGGTTCTTCTTAATTAAATGCCGAATGAGGCAGGTCGATTTGTGACTTGTTTTGTTCGACATTTTTTCAATTTTTATACGTGAAAACCGGTTCATTTTGCAAAATGCAGTGCTGCGAATCAGCGTGCCAGCTCCCGGTTACGGGCAAAACGTCGATTTTTGAAATCTGCCCGTAAAAGCCAGTTCTCGGTTACGGGCAAAATGTCGGTTTTTGAAATCTGCCCGTAAAATGCCGCTCCCGGTTACGGGCAAAACGTCGATTTTTGAGATTTGCCCGTAAAAGCCAGTCTTCGGTTACGGGCAAAACGTCGATTTTTGTGATATGCCCGTAAAATGCCGCCCTCGGTTACGGGCAAAACCACGTTGCATATAAAACCCGGATGATTCGCAATAAATCGCAAATCATCTGGGGTTTTTTTGCCGTCTCAAGGCTTATTGGTAGCGCAATCATTTATTTCTATGTTATTCTTAGGTAAATAATTAGGGACGGGGGAAGCTAGTAATGAAGATGTTGGTTACAAAAGAAGGAAAAGCCTCATTTGCAGTCGGAATCATTTTGGTTTTGTCGGGACTTTTGATGACGAATCCCGTTAATGAAGACAGCGTGATCGTTTCGATCATCATCGGCATGACGGCACTCATCAAAGGCGGGTTCGAGTTTTATTTACATCATATTTTCTTCACGTGCTATGGTAATCATCTCAAGCAGCTTGTTGCAATGGGAATAGTCAACATCATCATCGGTTTGATCATGACCATCCCTCCTTACCCGTCGCTTCATATGACGGCATATTTGTTTACCTTCATGTATATTTCAGGGGCGATTTCTCAACTGACGGTCATCAAGCATCTCAGCTTTTCAGGCAATGATTATTATGCGGTGCTTTTGGGCTTGAACTATATGGCGTTAGCAATGGGAATCTTCCTGCTGCTGAGTCCGCTTTTTTCTGATACTTTAATCAAGTGGCTGGTTGCCGTTTATCTGATTGTGGCAGGATTTATGCAAATCGTCGGGGCTTTTTGTGAACCGAAATCCAGCAGATAAAAAAACTTGAGCTTATTATTACCATTAGTTATCAATTATGTGATACGATATAAACGTAAATTGATAAAGGATGGCGATTGTTATGGAAACAATTCAACACAAGTTTGATTGGTTTAGTTTAGTCGTAGGTATTATTTTGTTTGTGGCAGGCATTGCCACGTTCATTCATCTAGGTACAACGCTTGAGTTCATCTCTATTATCATAGGTGTAACGGCAGTTGTTAAGGGTTTGTATGAATTATGGTTCAAGCACGTTCTTGATACGACGACCGAAGAAAAGACGCTTGGTCTTTTTGCAATGGGAATCGTTGATCTCGTGCTTGGCTTCCTGTTCATTTTCAAAGCTGCAACTGGTGCCCAGGTCGTAGCGTATATCTTTGCTTTGTGGTTCATCTTCGACGCAATTGTTCAGCTTGCTGCTTCAAAGCAGTTTAAAAACGCCGGCAAAGCACACTACGTCTGGATGATCGTATTGAACGTCATTGCCCTGATTTTAGGCATCGCATTGTTGTTCAATCCGCTCCTTGCCAGCATCGCAATCGTGTGGATCGTTTCGATCTACTTGGTTGTCACAGGCATTTCGCAGTTTATAGCTGCATTCTAATTTGTCTGCGAACGAGCCCCGTTTCGGTTTGAAACGGGGTTTTTTGTCAAATTCAGTGCGGCATCCTGATTCCGAAAACGAACGCGGATTTTTTGAAAAATGCAGTGGCGCAACCTGATTTCAAAAAACAAATGAGGCTTTCATCTCTGCATTTGGCAGAAGAATTGGTGGATGTGTTCGCATTGAAAACGTGACGTCTTGCGGTTTCTTTTTGACCGCTTGGTTCAAGATGCTTGTAATCAAGCAAAGTTTAAACATATAATAGTTCCATCAAGCAAACAAAGGGGGAATTTAGCTATGAAAGAAAGGGCAATTGAAGTTTCGAACCTCAAAAAATATTTTAAAGACGTCAAAGCCGTCGACGACATCAGCTTCTCGGTCGAACAAGGCGAACTGTTCGGTTTTCTCGGCATCAACGGTGCCGGAAAATCGACCGTAATCAATATTTTGTGCACCTTATATAAAAAAGACGGCGGAAGCGTGCGTGTTTTGGGAAACGAAATCGGAAAAGACGATGAAAAGATTCGGCAGGACATCGGGATGGTTCATCAGGAAAATTCCCTTGACGAGCTGCTGACAGTCAAGGAAAATCTGCAGATTCGCGGGGGACTTTATGACGAGACTAAAGAAAATCTCAGGGAAAATTTTGATAAAGTCGTCAAACTTCTTGAGTTGAAAGATTTTTTGAACAGACCGTACGGAAAACTTTCCGGCGGTCAAAAACGCAGGGCAGAGATTGCGGCAGCACTGATGCACAAACCCAAGATCCTGTTTTTGGACGAACCGACGACGGGACTTGATCCAGCGACGAGAAAGAAGGTCTGGGAAGCAATCGTTGCTTTGCAAAAAGAGCTTGGAATGACCGTCTTTTTGACGACGCATTACATGGAAGAAGCTGCCAAGGCAAAGCACGTCTGCATCATCAATCATGGCAAGGTGCTGATGTCCGGAACGCCATTTGAGTTGAAGAATACATACGTTAAAGACATTTTGCGACTTTATTTTGAACCGAAAAAAAAGGATGAAGTCAAAAAAGCTGCAGCAATCAAAGCTCTGCATTTGACAAAAGAAACGAGCGATATGATCGAAGCAGAACTTGAATGCACGAAGGACGCATTGGACGTTTTGGAGAAAATCAGAGGAGAAATCAAAGGTTTTGAAGTCGTTCAGGGAACGATGGACGATTTGTTCATCAACGTGACAGGGGGAAATAAAAATGCATAAATTTTGGAATTTGGTGAAGAGGCATTGTTTGGTGTTCCTTCGCGACAAGACTGCCGTGTTCTTTTCGTTTTTGGCGATGATCATCATCATCGTGCTGATGGGCGTCTTTTTGTCCAAAATGAACGTTGACAGCATTTTGAGCCTTTTGGAGCAATTTCGTCGTTCAAAAGCAACGGCAACGGACAGGAAGAATGCGACGGAACTCGTTTATTACTGCATCTTGGCCGGAATTTTGATGACGAATTCGCTGACCGTATCCACCAGCGTGATCGGAATATACATCGACGACATCAAGAGTCATGCGATTGATTGCTTTTATTCGGCGCCGGTCAAGCGCAGCATTGTCTCGTTGTCATACATCGCAGCGGCAATGATGATTTCGATGATGATGTGTCTGGCAACGCTCGGCGTTTTTTTGGCATTTATCGTTTTAGACGGCGGAGAGATGCTTTCGCTGACGAGTCTGCTGAAGGTCATCGTGGGAATTGCGCTCAACGTCGTTTTGTTTTCGATCGGCGCGTACGGAATTTCGCTTGGGCTCAGAAGTTCAAAGGGCTGGTCGACGCTTGCAAGCATTTCCGGAACGCTGGTCGGATTTTTGGGAGGAGTATATTTGCCGATGGGCTTTCTTCCAAAAGGCGTTGCGAGTGTTTTGAAGTTTCTGCCTTTTTTGCACGGCGCATCGATTTTGCGAAAAAGCTGCGTTCAAGCCGCGTTGGATAAGACGTTTGACGGTTGTCCGTCAGAAATTGCGACAAATTATCAGGAATATGTCGGCATTACCGTCAAAGCCGGCGGACACGTTTTGAGCACGACTGCACAGGTCGGAATCATGACATTGTGGCTCGTTGCAGCGTTGGCAGCCGTTTTTGCAATTTCGCGGAGGAAGCATTTGAACAGATGAAAATTATGATATCGCCTGCAGACGACGAGGAAGAAGAAATTATTATAAAACGCAATGCTGCTTGACTAAGATCTCACTCAAATTTACGGACAAAAGCTTTATTTTTGATGATTTGTCCGTAAACGCAGAGCTTTTGCCAAATGCAGCGCCTGATAAATCAGCACGTCAAAATCACGGACACGTTTTGTTGCATGGAGGGATTCCGTCATGGCAGGCGATACGCAAAAAACCGAATGACTGCAATTAATTGCAGTCATTCGGTTTTTAATTTGAGGAATATTTTTGAAAGACCCTTGTCGATCATAACTTTTCCTCCTTGCGTGCATGTCGGCACGTTAATGTAAAATGCAGAGCGTGATTGCTGCTTTGGTGCAAGCGAGCAAGTCAGTATTCGTCCGTTTTCAAACAGCGCGAGTAGTAATCGACTGAAACGCGGGTTCCGTCAACCGTCAAGCGAGTCACCGAACCGTTTTCGGGACTGACGGTGATATCGACTTCGGGATCAAAACGGTGGACGATGCTTCTGATCGTCGTTCCGTGGCTGACGATCAAAATGTTGCAGCCGTCATCTGCAATCTTGTCAAGATATTCAAAACCGCTTCCGACGCGTTTCCAGAATTCCTGGTTGTTTTCGGCCTGGTGGAACGGGTCTGCTTCCTTGCAAAAGTCGCGCGCATCTTCAATCGAGTACGTTGAGATCAGCTCTTTGAAAGTGCGGCAGTTATGCGAGGCACCGATCATCAGCCAGGCCTGATTGGAATCGGATCCTTCGTAATAGCCGTAGCCTTGTTCACGGAAATTTTCAAGTGTGATCGGAACGGGCGTTTCATTGTCGTTTTCGGACAGAATATAGTTGCAGGTTCTCATTGCGCGCGTCGTATCGCTGTGAAACGCGTACGCAAATCTGATTTTCTTGAGGCGCCGACCTGCTTCATGCGCATCTTCAATGCCCTTTGGGGTGAGCGGCGAATCGCACCATCCCTGCATTCGATTATAGCGATTTAAAATCGTTTGTCCATGTCTTACCAGATATATTTTATAGCTCATTAGAAATCCTCCGAAAAAAGTATATCATCATCAGCAAAAATGCGCTACTCGTTCATTTTGCTCAAGACGGCACGCAACCTTGGCATGACGTCCTTGTCGCATGAGAACAAAATGTGGTCTCCGAGCCGAATCTGAGTCGATCCGTGCGGAGAAATCGCTTTGCCTTTTCTGAAAATTCGACTGATGGTGATGTTTTCGACGAACGGAATCTGACTGACTTCGATGCCGTCAAATTTGGCATTGTTGACGACGACTTCGTAAAGGCGCGAATTGCCGGTAATTATTTGAAGCGTTGACGGCGTTTCGATGACGGCGCTCATTAAACCGACGTTCGTGTCGAAAATATTGAGCGTTTCGACGCCGGCAGAAGCCAGCTTGTGATCCATCTCGGACATGCTTTGCGGATCTGTATTTTCCAGTTCGCAGATCACGCGCCTGACACCGTATTCCTTGGCTTTCAGGGCCAGGTTGACGTTCATCTGCGGGTCGGTGTAGCCAAGGACCAGGATGTCCGTGTCAAATACAGAGCTGTCAATCAAGTCCTTCGGATCAATGCTTGTCAGCAGGCTGACGTTGCCCTTGTAGCGGTAAGTGTCGTAGTTTTCCTGTTTATGAGTATAGATCGAAACGTCATACCAGTCCGAATTGAGCCGTTCTGCTGCGTTGATCGTCACAAGGTTTGCGCCGATGATGTGAACCGTTGTTTTCTTCATGTCTTCCGGTTCGGACGAAAGGAGGCGGTTGAAGCAAAGCGGACCGAAAAGACAGGTCAGGATGCCGGCGATGAGGAACGCGCCTGATTGCTGGATCGTGATGACTTTAAGGTCTTCTGCGACCGTCAAAACTGCCAGAACGAGCGTAATCGTTGTTCCGGAAAGAATCGAGCCGGCCAAGGCGTTCTGGCGTTTGAAACGCAGCCGCAATCCGAAGAAGGCCGGAAGCTTGGCCAGGACGAACGCCAAAAAGAACAACGGAATCAGAACGATCGTCTTTGAATCCGCCAAAAGACTCGGAATGTCGAGCTTGACTCCGGTCAGGATGAAGAAGAAAGGAATCAAAAAGCCGTATCCGATCGCATCTAGCTTTTGCTGCGTGGATTCGCTCGGAGAAAGAAGCTTGATGACGATGCCGGCAACGAATGCGCCCAAGATGTTTTCTGCACCGACGTGTTCAGCCAGGACGACCAGAGTGATGATGACTGCAAACGACAAACGCATGTCGATTTGCGTAGTTGATTTGTTAAATTTGGAAAGAGCCGGGAAGAACCAGCGAAAGTGCCTGAAAATCATGGCACCGGCAATGAACAACAGGCCGATGAGCCAAATCTGACTTCCTCTTCCGGCAACGACGGAGCTGTAGATTGTCAAGGAAAGCAGCGGGACGACCTCGCCTAAAACCGCAATCAGAAGAATCGTCTGACCGAACGGCTTTGACAGAAGCTCATTTTCCTTTAAAACTGAAATGACGACGCCAAGCGCGATTGTCGAAAAAAGAATCGTTGCCAGCAGGACGTTCGTGAACAGGCCGGTGAATTTAAAGAGAAATGCAAGCGCAAAAGCTGCGACAAAGCTCAAAGCGTAGGCCAGGACGGCGACTTGGACCGGCGTGATTTTGGGCGTGTCGTCTGCTTGCTTTTGTTCGAGCTTCGTCAACGGAGCGTTGTTTTTTTTGAAGAGCGAAAAATCGATTTCCATGCCGCTCAAAAACAGCAGCAAGATTACGCCGAACGTTGACATGCTGGTCAGAATCGAATCGATGTGCACCAGGTTGAGACAGCTTTTGCCGATAATGATGCCGACGATGATTTCGGCAACGGACGTCGGCAGAAGTTTGATGTTGAAACGTGCCAGAATCATAGGCGTTGCAAAGGCTGCAATGACTGTGATCATTAATGAGATATCCATGGAATCATCCTTTCTGAGTACTTTCTCTATTGTATCAGTTTAGATTGATTTTTTGTTGAATAATGACCGTTTTGAAAAGACTTTAATTTCGCTTTAAAAGGTGAAATATGCTAAAATAGATTACTGAAAATTTCTGAAAAGGGAGCGTCCAAATGGCCGACATCATCAAAGAACAAGAACAAAAGCGCATGGATTACGTCGTTGAAAAAATAAAAAATGAAGAAGAAACCGCCAAAAAGAAAATTTCCAGGGCATCTGCCGATACCAAGGCGATTCAGGCTGATTTCAAAAACAACGTTCGCATCAAAACGGGGACGTATTCCGGCATGATGGAAACGGCTTTGACCGTCAGGCAGCAGCAGATGCAGCTTGAAGAACGCGAAAACAGTCGCAATCAGGCTGCGCATCGTTTGGAAATTCTTGAACGGATGGAAAAGAAGCCTTATTTTGCGCGCGTCGATCTGAGCGAACAGGGCGAAGACAAAAAAGAAACGATTTACATCGGATTGGCGACTTTTTCGAACGGTCCGGACGAATTTCTCGTATACGATTGGCGTGCGCCGATTTCAAGCGTTTATTACGATGGAGGTCTCGGCAAAACCACTTATGCGACGCCTGACGGGGAGCGCGAGGTTGACGTGGCCCTGAAACGCCAGTTCATGGTCGATGACGGCAAAATTCTGACTGTATTTGACACGGATGAAACGGTGGGCGATCAGATGCTGCTTGAGGTTTTGGATGAATCTTCCGACGTCAAGATGAAGAGCATCGTTACGACGATTCAAAAAGAACAAAATAAGATTATCCGCGATACGAAGTCTGATCTGCTGTTCGTTCAAGGGGCAGCCGGTTCTGGAAAAACGTCGGCCGTGCTGCAGCGCGTGGCTTATCTGCTCTATCGTTATCGCGGTAATTTGAACTCCGGGCAGATCATCCTGTTTTCGCCCAATCAGCTGTTCAACGACTACATCGATCAGGTCTTGCCGGAACTCGGCGAACACAACATGGTACAGATGACCTACTATCAGTATACGCAGCACCGCCTTCCGAAGATGCACGTCGAAACGCTCAAGGAACGTTTTGAAGAAGATAATCACGGAACAAACAAGAAAATCAGGGTCATCAAGGACAGTTTGAAGTTTTTTGACGCAACGACCGCATATTCAAACTATTTGGAAAGAAACGGGATGCGTTTCAAAAATATCATGCACAACGGCGAAATTTTCTTCTCGCGCAAGGAAATCAAGTCGATTTACTATAGCTTTAATGAAAATTATCATCTTGGCAATCGCCTGGAAGCAACGCAGGAAGAACTGCTCAAACGCTTGAGTTCAAGGGTTGGGCAGGAAGCCAGAACCGATCGCGTTCAAAAAGCCGTTCAGGATTTGTCGGCACAGGAACTTAATGCCTTGTACGGTGATCATCCGCGAAACTTTGTCGATGGCGACAAGGAACTCCTCTTTTTGTGCAAGCAATACGTGACGAAGGAATTCATGAAAATCAAGCGCACAATCGTCAAGAAACGTTTTTTGAACGTCAATGCTCAGTACGTTCATTTTTTGCGACACGTTCCTTCTTTGCTCGATCTTTCAAAGTTCGACGTTTCGGATGACGAATGGCAAAAAGGGGTCGAAAACACGATTGATCAAATCCAAAAGCGCAGTCTGCCGATGACGGACGTGTCCTGCTTCTTGTATCTGTACGATCGCATCACCGGCAAGAAGGGCGACATCAGAATGCGACACGTCTTCATCGATGAGATTCAGGATTATACGGCATACCAGCTTGCATATCTCAAGACGGAATTTCCGCGCGCCCGCTTCACGATGCTCGGCGATCTGAATCAGGCGATTTTCACGAAGGAAAACAGCCACAGCCTGCTGTCTGAGCTTTCGACGATGTTTGACAAGGACAGGACCAACGTGGTTCAGCTGACAAAATCGTATCGTTCAACCAAGCAGATTACCGATTTTACCAAGGAAGTGCTTGTCGATGGCGAAAAAGTCACTGCATTTAACCGCAACGGATTCTTGCCGACGATGACGATCGACGCTGACGGGGAACGCCTCGTTGAAGACGTCAAAGAACGTTTGCTTCAAAACGATGCTTTGAAGCTGACGACGGCCATCATCTGCAAGTCGCTTTCGGAATGCGAATGGCTGACCGAACAGCTTAACGTCAAAGGCGTCAAGGCAACGCTGATCAGAACCGAAAATCAGCGCCTCGTTCCCGGGACGATTATTGTCCCTTCATACTTGGCCAAGGGTCTGGAATTCGATGCTGTCATCATGTGGAACGCCAACAAGGAAAACTATCATGAAGAAGATGAACGCCAGCTGGTCTACACGATCTGCTCGCGTGCCATGCACCGATTGGACATTACCGTTGACGGTGAGATGTCGCCGCTGTTTGACCGGGTTCCAAAAGATTTGTACGAAATGATTGAAAAATAGCAAGGAGGCTGGGAAAAAGTCCCGTTTCCCTCTTGAATTACATGAAATGTCGAACAAGAGAAGTCGCAAGTCGACTGATTTTGTCCGGCATTTTTTATTTAATTCAAGCGGGACTTTTTTGTCGGAAAATTCAGAGCTTCATTGTTTATCGGGAAAAATAGATTGTGCACAATATAATTAGTTTTTGGCTATAAAAACATATCTCTATTGCCAATGAGAACAAACTTTGATAATATATCCTTCGTAAATATTTCAAAAACAGGGGGAAGTATTTTGAAGAAAAAAGTTATGTTGGCAGCGGCCATGCTCTTGATGGTTGGAGGTTTGAGCGCATGCGGCCCAAATAAGGAAAAGATTTTGCAAAAGACGATCGATAGCCAAAGCAAGATCAAGAGTGGCGAATTGGACAGCAACGTTAGCGTAATTGCCAAGGCGGATGGCTATTCCAAGAAGATTTTGATGGATCTGGACGTAACGTTTACGAAAGATCCGTCAGCATCAAAGGTTGAGACGGTCATCAGCAAAGGTGGTTCAAAGACCAGATTCACGGCAATGTGCGACGAAAAAAACGTTTACTTGAAGGTTCCTTACGCTTCGGAGTGGTACAGACAAAGCGTAACAAAGACCGGCAAGCACAACCTGATATCCAAGGATGTAACCAATACGCCATCCGAGTACCTCAATATAATGAAGGATAATGACGTTGACATGGACGTCAAGGAAAAAGGCAACGAGTATATTCTCACTTTTGATGCCGGCAAGAAATTTACCAAGAAACTCAAAAGAGAAATTCTTGAGCAATATATGAGTAGCGCAAGCACCACTGCATCAAGCGTAACGTACGGTGATTTGAAGAAATTTGATTTCAAGAATTTCAAATACAGAATCAACGTTGACAAAAAGACATATCTGCCGAAGACCTATAAGATAAATTTTGCAATCAATGCCAAAGACGGCGGCGATACGGCAACGGTCAGCGAATCGTTAACCGGAAAGTACAAGAACGTCAACAAGGTCAATGCTTTGAAGATGCCAACGAATTACGTCGATCTTTCGCATTGATGTCAAGAAGCCTGGCCTCATTTTTCAGGCAAGTTTTTTTGAAGGAACCATCAGAAACATCAATAAAGTTCAAAAACAAGAAATGCCAAAACAATTTGAAGAACTTAAATAGTTCTTTTGATAAAACCCCGGGTCATTTTGGCTCGGGGTTTGTTCCGTCAAATGCAGTGCACATGGCGGCAATCGTGGCAGGCCGGATGGCAGCTTGGTCAAATGCCGATGCGGATTACGGGCAAAAAGCCTGTTTTTGAGATTTGCCCGTAAAATTCAGTCCGAGATTACAGGCATATAATGCCTTTTAAGTTTCAGTAGAAAATATTACCCTAGCTCTATTTTGCCTTCAGCAAAATCTGTTTCCTGCTCAATGCTTTTCCGATTGATGCTTACTTGTTTCACGTTTGAGCCACTTATAATGTGCATCTCTGGTTATCCCGGCTGTTCTGCACAGTTCACTGATTGACCAGCCGTATTCCTCGTTCAGTTCCGTGATGGTCTTCTGCCTGATTCCTTTTTCGCATCTCTGTTGCTTATTTCGACTAATTTTTTTTGCGAAGTCTATCTCAATTTCCTGCTGATGAAGTCTTGCCTTGAGAAGTTTGTTTTCCCTCTTCAACCGGTCCATTTCAGTGAATTCTGATTCCGGTTTGGCCTTTCCTCTGCGGTCACGCAGCGATTCCGGATTATTGCCGCTTCCGGTGTACTTCCGATACCATCCGTAGACCTGACTGTAGCTGACATTGTAATGTTCAGCCGCCCATTTGTAGTCAACATCGTGCCTTATCAGCTGTTCAATGATTTCCAGCCGTTCATCAAAAGTTGTTTTTCTGTCTTTCATCCCTAAATCTCGCTTTCCGGATCTGCAATCCTCTAAGATAGATTCATTATACCCCATAATCCATTGACTCAGCTGGGTACGGCCTCTCAGCCCGTGTCTGATGGATCTGACTTCTGATATTCTTCAACCAGCATGCATTGTATTCTCTGGAATATGTGTTATGTGAATATCATGGTACTTATAGGTGAGTTTCCAGATTCTGATGGTATGGTCTGATAAGGAATACTTCCTTGATGTTCTGGTGATTCCCAATGTTTCTGCTTCATGAATGATCATCAGCTTAAAATCAGCAGAATATTTCGATTTTCTTCCCATATGAAAATGTCCTCCAGGCATACAGTGAATTTTCTTTTTCATCTGTATACTTAAAGGGAATTATAACCGCTTTCGGTGTCGTCGAAAGCAGAATAAGATTCTGAATCCCGACAAAAAAAGAGACCGGGGAAAATCTCAGCCTCTTTTCCATTGATGTGATTATGCGTTGTTCGTTATTTCAGCCCAGATTTCTTCGACGTCATCGAAGTTGATGTCTCCGGTTGACGAAAATCTCAGGTCCGCCTGTCCGACTTCATGATCGCTTCCGATGCCGACGGAAACAATTCCGGCAGCCTTGAGAGACTGGATGCCGGAAACGGCGTCTTCAAAACCGACGCACTCCTTCGGGGAAAGCTCGAGGGCAGCAGTTGCTGCAAGGTAGATGTCAGGTGCAGGTTTTCCTGCTTCAATCTTCGAAGGATCGACAATTGCATTGAAACATTCTGAAAGTCCCGTCCTTTCAAGGATGAACGGACCGTTTTGGCTGGCCGATGCCAGTGCCGTTTGGATATTTTTCCTTTTGATATCGGTGATGAAGTCCCGCATTCCCGGCAGGACGTCATCAGGTCCAAGATCTTTCAGAAGGTCACGGTAAATCAGATTCTTTTCTTCTGCAAGATGATTGAACTCTGTTTCCGAAACAGTAATCTCAAGATAGTCGAGAATGACGGAAAGAGAATCGCTGCGGCTTATGCCTTTTGTCTTTTCTTCGAGCTCATCCGGCAGACTGCGTCCGAAATTTTCCTTTGCCAGTTTCCTCCATGCCTTGAAATGAAGTGATGCAGTGTCGGCGAGTACACCGTCCAGGTCAAAGAGTGCTCCTTTCATCATTTCAGCCCCTTTTCCCTCTCACTGAGAAGAGGAGTCGAGGAAAGAATGCCGTTGATTCTTTCAAGTGCTTCCGGTTCAATGTTGATGAACGGAAGAATTTCATTCAGCTTGTTAAGGGACATCTTGCCAAGATTTGCAAGGTTTTCCTTATTCTTGAAGAAGTTCAGGATGTCTGATTCCCTTGAAATCGACTCAACCAGCAGATCATCATTCATGATGTCCGAAACAGGAGTTTCCAGCGTGTAGCGTTCAACAAAGTCGTAGTCCGGAATGTATGAGATTTCATAGTGACCGCATGTCAGATCGAAGCTTCCGGATTTTTCAAGATCGTTGACTGATACCGGGTTCTTCTCTGCACGCGGGAGGATGACGTTGACTGTCTGGCCGAACGGAACGTCAATGATCATCCTGATTGTGTGTGCGGCATCCGTTTCAATTTCATATGATGCGTTCAGCCTGCCATAGCTTGAGTCATAGTGTCCGGAAACCATCTTCAGGTGATAGTCGAAGTTTGGCGAGAAGATCACCTTCTGATAACCCGGAGTATGGTCCCTTATGCCGAGCAGATAGCGGTATCCCCATTCCATGATTGCACCGATTGAGTAGTGGTTCAGGGAGTTCATTCCATCAGGATTCATTGAGCCGTCTTCGAGAACGGAATTCCAGCGTTCCCAGACGGTTGTCGCACCCATGTTGACGGCGTAGAGCCATGAAGGAAAGTCCTCGTTCATGAAAATCTTTGTGGCAAGTCTGTGATTGCCGAAACGTGACAGAACCTGGCAGATGAATGGTGTTCCGACGAATCCTGTCTTCAGATGGCCGTCATCCTTTCCGAGACGTGCCGTCAGGTCGTTCAGAACACGCTGCTGCTGATTTTCCGGAACGAGGTTGAAGTAGAGGGCAAGCGCATATCCTGTCTGAGTGTCGATTGCAAGGCGACCGTTTGCCGTGATGTATTCGTTTTGGATGGCCTTTCTTATAGCTGCGGCTTTTTCAGAGTAAAATGCAGCATCTTCATCATGGCCTAAAATTGCGGCTGCCTTCGAGACGATTTCTGCCGAGTAGCAGTAATATACCGATGCAATGAAGTCCTCATCCGTCTTTCCGGTTGGAAGCGCTGGATTTTCACCGTCAAGGGCTATCCAGTCACCGAACTGGAAGCATCCTGTCCAAAGATTTTCAGTTTTGGTGTTTTGTGTGATCCAGTCAACCCATGCTTTCATTTCGGTATAGTTCTGGCGCAGAATTGCCGGGTCGCCATAGACCTGGTACATGTTCCAGGGAACAATTGTCGCAGCATCTCCCCAAACGGCCGCGCCACCGTCGTCAACTCCCATTGAAGGAGCGTACATTGTCAGCATGCCGCCATGGTCCTTCTGTTCCACAGCCATGTCACGGGAATACTTCTTGAAGAATTCGAAGACGTTCATGTTGAAAGCGGCTGTGTTTGAGAAGACGTCAGCATCTCCGGTCCATCCGAGACGTTCGTCACGTTGCGGACAGTCAGTCGGGACATCGAAGAAGTTTGACTTCTGCCCCCATTGCACGTTCTGGAACAGTCTGTTCACCTTCCGGTTGTCTGTTTTGAGAGATCCGGTCTGGTCCATGGACGAGAACATGACTGCAGCCTTGAAGTCATCCGGATTGATGTCAAGCGTGTTTCCGGTCACGCGGACATAGCGGTAGCCGTAATATGTGAAGTGAGGACGAACCCAGCCTTCATTCCCATCTGATGTATACTGGAATGCCGCTCTGGCATCACGGAGATTTTCACGATAGAAGTTGCCGTTCTGAAGAATTTCACCCATTTCAAACTTGATAACCGTTCCCCTTGGCTCGCGGTTGTAGAATTCAATCCAGCCGGCCTGATTCTGACCGAAGTCAAGCACCGTTTCACCGGCAGGAGTGGAGATGACTTTTGCAACGTTCAGTCTTTCGTCAATTCTGATCGGCATGCTGAGCCTGTCGCAGAGAATATCTTGCGGCAGATTGAGAATTTCCGGCTTTTTCCAGTCCTTAAGTTCAATTGTTGCATCAAGGTCTTCACCGTAGTAGATGGATGATCTGGTGATCTTGCCGGAAGTAGTCTTCCAGGAATCATCCGAGTAGATGACCGTTTCCGTTCCTTCCTTGAACCTGACGTGAAGTTCTGCAATCATTGCCTGTCTGTTTCCGTAGATTTCACTCTTTCCGCCGTCAAAGCCCATGTTCCCCTTGTACCAGCCGTCACCAAGGGAGAATGTCAGGCTGTGTTCTTGACCTGAAGTCAGCATTTTCGTAATGTCGTAGGTCTGAACCTGAACCCATTTCCTGTAGTTCGTGCAACCTGGTGCGAGATATTCGTCGCCAATCTTTTCTCCGTCAAGACAGGCTTCATAAAGGCCGAGTCCTGTGGCATAGAGACGTGCCTCTTCAATCTGTCCATCCAGTTCGAAGTCCTTTTCAAAGACCGTGTTCTGGATGTCCTTATCGTCATTTCCAATCCATTTTGCCAGAAACGGTTCATCCATCTTGCCTGTTTCAAAGAATGTCCTTGCAGATGTTTCTTCCTTTTCATCTCTGATCCTTATTTCAACGTCGTAGTGCGTCCTCGGGTTCAGTTCCAGTTCGGGAGTGAAGAAATTGTTATCGTATTCTGAAAATCCCGTGTTCATCACTTCGCTGCCATTTGCGTAGATTATCAGACATTTTTGAATCTTTCTGAACGATTCGGCCTCAATGCTGAACTCGATTCTAAGATCCTTCAGTTCGAATCCGACTGGATGGTGCATGTGGTTAACGTAAATTTCTGATATCTTCATCGTCATTCCTCCGTATTTCATGTCTTATCGTCATTGTAATTTCTTAGCGTGCATTTCAACAGATGCAAAGTCGATTTTTCCAGTGCATGACAATGGGAAAAATCAACTTCATGCTCAGAGTCTTGTTTCAAAGTGACCGCAGAACGGATCGACCGGGCTTATGCCTTCAAATGGTTCCCTTCCCGTCAGTTTGCGCATGACTGCATCAATTGTGGCACGGTTTCCCGTGTAGGCGTTGATGTATGTCGAGACGTTCGGAATGTCAAAGAGATGATATGGATTTGCTGTTGAGATGAAGATGGTCGGGATGGACTTCATGAACCACGGAGCGTCCGCCGCCATGAGATGAATCCAGTCAAGTCTTGTCGTGGTCTGATTTGAGGCGGTCTCGACATTTGCCACGTAAAGCGCGAGGTCGAACTTGTCCTTCATGTCGCATACCCCTTCCTCAAAGACTTCATGGAAGTCAAGGTTTCCTCTGTCAAACAGTGAAACCGAAAATCCTTCCGCTTCAAGGCGCTTCTTGAATTCCTGTGTCACATGGCCGCCTTCCTTGAAGCCGCCGTCATCGCTGTCTCCCAGGACATAAAGCCTTATACGCGGATACTTCTCAGGTGTGACCGGCAGAATTCCGTCCCTGTCCTTGACCAGGGTCACCGCCTTTTTTGCAATTCTGTCGGCGCATGCTTCGTGTTCCTCACTCTTGAGATTGATTGTCTCCGGTTCCTTTTTCAGGAGGTTTCCTTTTGAATCCATGACATTTTGCGCAAGTTTTGTCGCAAGGATGCGCGTTACGGCTTCATTGACGCGTTCCATCGGCAGAGTTCCGTCTTCAATTGCCTGTCTGATGAAGCTGTAGTCCTCGTCGATGTTTTTGTTGAACAGAATCATGTCGATTCCTGCATTGATTGTGGTCGGAAGCAGTTCTTCCCTTGGAAGTGCTGCATTGTATCCAATCATCGGTGTTGCATCGGTGATGGTCAGTCCGTTGAAATGCAGAGTGTCACGCAGCAGACCGTCAATGAGAAGCTTCGATGATGATGCCGGCCGCAGCCTGTCATCGGAAATTCCCGGGTCAAGTCTTCTTTCCCAGGCAGGTTGAAGGATATGGGCAATCATCACTGCCGGAATGCCGCCTTCAATCAGACTACGGTAAATCTGTCCGTATGATTCCATCCATTCATCTGCCTGAAGTGAGTTGACGGAAGACAGCAGATGCTGGTCGCGTTCATCGACGCCGTCCCCCGGGAAGTGCTTGATGACGGGGATGATGCCGCATTCCTCAAGTCCTTTTGCCTGTGCTGAAGACATCCCGATTACCCTGTTTTTGTCACTTCCGAATGTTCTCACGTTCATGATTGGATTTTTAAAGTTCATATCGATGTCGACAATCGGGGCAAAGGACATGTTCACGCCGACCTGAGCCGCCTCGTAGCCTGAGATTCTTCCCAGCTGATATGCAGACTGAAAATCTCCCGTTGCTGCCATTTCCATCGGTGTTCCAAGCCATGTGCCTTCGCTTGCGATTCCATTACCACCCGACTCGAGGTTTGCGGCAACAAAGAGCGGAATGTCACTTGCTTTCTGAATCTTGCTTACTTCATCCTTTATTTTCGCTGCCTTGTCCGGTCTGTACATGATGCCGCCCGGACGATACTTTTTCGTGAATTCTGAAAGATTGACCGTATTACTGTCCTGGCCTACGACGAAGAACAGCTGACCAATCTTGTCTTCAATGCTCATTTCATTGATTTTGTCTTCAATGTATTTAATTTGCTCATCATTCAGGAAATATGGTTTTTGCTTCAAATCTACCATAAAAATGCCCTCCATGTCTTTTGTGTACGTTTTCATTATAATGTGGAAGCATTTTGTGTGCTATATTTAAATCAGATATTGTTTGTGTTCATTTCACATATTCACTGGAGGTAATGTAATGAATCCTGAAATACTTGAAATGCTGAGAAAGAAGAGCCAGCCGAAAAGCTGGGAGAAGCTGAACAACCGGTTCAAGGCGGATATACTTGACTATATTGACGGAGAACCGGTCTACAAGTTCCATTCTTTTCTGACCGACAGTCTTGAGGTCAATGCTCACTCAATCTCTGTTACGGTTCAGCCATGCAGTTCGTATATTCCGTATCATCAGCATAATTATGCAGAGATGATGATTCCTCTTCTCGGAAGCTGTTGTACGATTGACGCGAATGGAAGAAGAATCGCCCTTGATCAGGAAGACATCATGATCATGGGCAAGGATGAAACGCACAGTGTCGAAGAACTGGACGCCGGCGTGATTGTCGTCAATATTGCCTTGAGAAACACTGCATTTCCAGCTAATGACTTGAACTTCATGCTTGATGCCGGCATGAATCAGTCCGTTTCCGGTCTGCTGTTCTCGCTTCTAAGCGGCGACCGTGACTTCGGTGCCAAGTACTGCGTATTCAAGACGGGGCATGATAGAAAGATCATCAGTCTGATCTATGATGTGATTGATGAATACTACAACGGGGACGTTCATTCGAATCAGATCATTCATTTCGACCTTCTCGGTATCTTTGCAAGGCTGATCAGGCATGCCTACAAGGAAGCCGACTCATTTGAAGGCGGAGGAAGGGGCGAGGACGGAAGAAACATCTTGAAGATGCTTCTTTACATCGAGAAGAACTATGCGGACATCACTCTGAACGGGATGGCCAAAAAGTTCGTTTTCAATCCCAACTACCTGTCGTATTATCTGAAGAAGAGGACGGGGCTGACCTTCATTCAGCTTGTTCATTTGCAAAGAATCAACGTTGCAGCCGGCTATCTTGCGGACACTTCCGTTCCAGTCGATCAGATTGCGGCAAAGGTCGGCTATGAGAATCCGTCATATTTCTACAAGGTGTTCAAAAAGAACATGAGGTGTCTGCCAAATGAGTATCGCAAAAGGATGCACGATTCTCAGTCATGATGCTCTGCCCGGTATCTGCTGGGAGAGATTCCCTCCGCCTTCTTGAAGAAGTGATAGAAATAGTTTTCGGATGAAAATTCAAGCAGGTTGGTGATTTCGCCTATAGTGAGGGAAGTTGTTGAAAGAAGCTGCCTTGCGCGGTCAAGCCTGATTTCAGCGGCGTATCGGCTGATGGTCTTGCCACAGGCTTTTTTCAGCAGGCGGTTCAGATACTCGTCATTATAGTGCAGGTCTTTTTCAACGTCTTTTCTTGAGACGTTACCGTATTTTCTGACGATATAGGAGGTCAGACGCTCTACCAGGAAGTCTTCCTTTCCGGAATGGATGTCAATGGCATTGACATTGAACATCTTCTTGTTTTCAAGCAGTTCGACAAGCCTAAGGAAGAGTCCCTTCTGAAGGAATGAAGCTCCGATCTTTTTTGTTGCAAGTTCCTGCTGCAGTGAATCAAGGACTGTCCTGAATTGTTCATTTGGAAGAGGAACGGTTGGACTGAATTCGAGGTAGCTTTTTCTCCATCCGGAAGAGTCCTGGCCGCATTTTTCAATGAATGAAAATACAGGGTGGGTATCTTCTCTGATGTCAAGGCTTCTTGTGACCTCTCTAAAGAATTCCTCAGAAAAGTCAAGCACCAGAAGAAACCCGTCCTGGACATCATCGCTGTGCGTGATGCGGCGATTCAAAATATACCCTTCGCCTGTGCGAAGGGTATATTTTTTATCTTCAATCTGCTTGATGACCGTTCCGTCAAGAACGTACATCAGCTCATAGGCAGTGTTCTGGTGCATCTGGCTATAGTTTTCGGCAGTGAAGTAGACTATTTTGCCGTCCTGGACGTTGGTGTAGAGAATGCCTTTTTCAACGGACTGCTTAAGGAACATGGCCAGGTCGGCATTGGTCTTCAAGTCAGGGTATTCGCCCGTCTGCACTGGATTTTCAAGAGACTTGAGCATTTTTTCGGCATATTTATCCATGTGTGTTTCCTCCAGTCAAGTCGACTTTTCACAGTATTGAAAATCGAATGGTCGTTTATTTGCATTGTAGCATGAAAACGTTTTGATTAACATGGAAACATAATCACAGATTAATGACAGCGAGGAGATATTTATGAGAACAAGAACAAACATGAATGATGACTGGCTTTTTCACTACGGAGAACTTAAGGTCAGACCGCATGAAATCGCCAGGAAAGCCTATTCCCTTGGAGGACTTACTGCAAGTCTGCCGGAGGAAAAACAGAAGAGGCTTCCGATAAGCCCCGGTGGCATCCACTTTCTCAGGTTGATTGCACAGGGAGATGAGGAAAGAGGACTCCGTAATCTGTGTGGAACGGACCTCGACAGTGAAATGGATGACACATGGAGGAAAATCGACCTTCCACATGACTGGAAGATGGATCTTCCGTACGAAAATGACGGAGAAACGCTTATGTCAGGTTCAAAGCAGGACGGGGTGGCATATTACCGGAAGAGATTTGGAATTGACAGAAAACTTGAAGGGAAAAAGCTCATTCTTCGGTTCGAAGGAGTCATGCGGATGGCCGATGTCTGGCTTAACGGTGCCTATCTCGGACATGCAAACAGCGGATACACCGGCTTTGATTTCGACGTATCCGGGATGGTTTACTTTGATGATGAAGGTCAGAACACGCTTCTTGTAAGGACTGACACGACGCGTGGGTCTGAAGGATGGTGGTATGAGGGAGCAGGTATCTACAGGAATGTCTTCCTTGACGCAGTTCCTTTAGTCCATTTTGAAGAAGACGACCTTTATGTCTACACAAAGGAGCTTTGTGACAACGGTGCGCTTCTTGGATATGAGTTCAGCGTGGCAAACGACACTGGAAGAGACGTTTCCACCTCAGTCTGCCTTGATGTGGCCGGAGTCAGGAAAAATTTCAATGTTTTCCTGAAGAAGCATTCAATTGAAAGATTCGAAGGAGAGGTGATTCTTCCGGACGCAAGACTCTGGAGTCCGGAACATCCTCATCTGTATCAGGCAGGACTGTCAATGGAAGAAGATGAAATAGTGAAGAGCTTCGGCGTAAGGACCTTCGGATATGACAAGGATGGATTCATGCTTAACGGCCGACGCTACGTCCTGCATGGCGTATGCGAGCATCAGGACTTTGCCGGAATGGGCGTTGCCTTGAACCAGGACATTGTCGACTTCAAGGTGAGGATGATGAAGGACATGGGAGTAAACGCATGGAGGAGCGCGCATCATTTCGCGTCAGGAGATCTTCTTGATGTCTGTGACCGCCTGGGAATCATCTTGATTGACGAAAACAGGCTACCAGAGGCCTCGCCATGGCGACTTGATGACTTCAGAAGAATGTTGAAAAGATGCAGGATGAATGCATCCGTTGCATTCTGGTCGCTTGGAAACGAGGAACTGACTGGAAACACTGCATTTGGCAGACGGAGTGTCCTGAAGTTTGCGGAAATCGTCAGGGAACTTGACAGGGAACACCTGATTGTTTCCGCTGAACTGCTCAGTCCCGAAGGATTTGTTGATGATGATTATTTGAAGAGCTTTGACGTTTTGGGGATAAACTATCCTGAAGCCGGCGTCATGGGTGACGGTGCGGAACTCATCAGGAAAAATCATCCGGATATTGCGATGATGAGCACGGAGAATGCATCTTACTTTTCAACCAGGGGAATCTACATGGATGATGGTGAAAAGTGTTTTTGCAATAATTTCGGTTCAATGTATTCGATGGTTCTCCCTGGAAGGAGAAAGCCGTCAGACCCCGGCGTCGGCGGAACTGCCAGACCGGAAAAAGTGATGGAATATCTTGAAGGCCACGAATACATGGGCGGAGTCTTTCTCTGGACGGCCTTTGACTACTTCGGCGAGCCGTCTCCGTTCGGATGGCCGGGAATCAGTTCGCAGTTTGGAATTGCCGACTTGTGTGGAATTCCAAAGGATTACTATTACTATTACAAGGCGCACTGGGTCGATGAGGCATTCATTCATGTCATGCCTCACTGGAATCGTGAGGGCCTTGAAATCGATGAGGATGGAAAGACCCGGGTCAGGGTATTTTCGAATCAGAAGAGTGCGGAACTCTTCATCAATGGAAGAAGCTTCGGCAGAAAGAATCTTGCTGACTGCAGCACCGAGTGGAACGTTGAATATGTTTCCGGTGGAATTGAAGTCAGGGCATATGATGATGAAGGCAAGGAAACTGCTTCTGACGTGCAGGACACTGCCGGCAGCAGGGCAGGTTTTGTCTTGAGAAAAGTCTTTTCCGGCAGAACGACGGATCTTGTAATGATTGAATCGGTTGATGAAAACGGCACCGTCATTCCAACGGATGACGTCTGCGTTTCCGTTGAGGTAAGCGGTGCAGAAGTCGTGGGACTTGGAAATGGCAACCCTTCTGATATCTCCAAACGTTCTCTTGACGAAGTAAGTCTGTTTTGCGGCAGAGCACTTGCCGTGGTTAAGAGAACTGAAAATTCAGCATACAAGATTCATGCCGAAGAAAGCATATCTGTGAAATGAACACTGAACGGATAGAATTTGAATATGGAGAAAGCGCTTCCTGGAAAATATAATGAAATATGTAAATCAGACAAATCAAGAAAGTTATGAAAGGATGAATGTCATGAACAAAATGAAAACAAGAATAGGTGTTGTAAGTATGGCAACGCTGGCCATGTCAGGATCAGTTGCAGGTTCTGCAATTGCGGCCATCTCGAAATCATTCCCGGATACGCCGATCTCAACGATTCAGCTGCTGTCCACCCTTCCCGGTGTGGGATCGCTCATCATCACGCTTGTTGCAGGACAGATGGCCATGCGTGTTTCGAAGAAGAGCCTGGTCCTGCTGGGGGTCGCACTTGTCACATTGGGAGGCCTTGTTCCGGCATTCTGGAACAGCTCGGTTGCCGGACTTCTGGCATGTTCGGTTATCTTGGGAATGGGCGTTGGCTTCATTTCAACGCTTAATCCGATGATTCTCACACAGTATTTCGAAGGAGAAGAGCGTTCGTCAATGATGGGATTCAATACAGGTATGACATCCCTTGGAACGATGATCCTGACCGGTGTGGGAGGGTTTCTCGGCGGATCGAACTGGCGTCATTTGTACTGTGTCTTTGCATTCGGCATCGTGGTGTTCCTTCTCGTCCTGTTCTGTCTGCCAAAGGATGAGGTCATTCGGGAATCGTTTAATGGCAGTCATGAAAAGGTTGAAAAGGAATCGACATGGCAGATCTTCAAGGGACTCAATCCCTATGTCTACTGGGTATATCTGGCGGTGTTCATCCTGGGCATCGCATACACTGCATATATGGCAAACCTTTCAATCGTCGTTGCAGCAAAGCATATGGGCGGCACTGCCACGACCGGTCTTATCAATGCAATTGGAACATTCGGAGGCATCTTTGCCGGGCTCGGCTTCAAGTACGTCCGCAAGGTCACGAAACCGGCAACTCTTGCAGCAGGCTTTACGTTCCTGATCATCACACTGGTTCTCACATATTTCTTCAGCAACGTTGCCGCTCTTTCAATTGCAGCTGTTTTTGCTGCCGTAACCATGGTCACCGTAATGTCAACTTCGACTTTCATGTTGTCGATGCTCTGCGCTCCAAAGCAGGTGCCGATTGTAATGTCAACATTTGCATTCATCAATGCACTGAGTTCTGCGATTGCGCCGAAGCTCATCAGCTGGATTCATGTTCCTGCCGGCGCACCGTCATTTGTCTTTGCGGGAATTCTTTCAGCGATTGTCGTTGTTGCACTTCTTGTCACAGGATTTGAAAAGAAGGTTGAATCCGGCAGCCTGCTTCAGGACAGTCCGATTCCCTCAGAGAAGTAATCGGGAAAAGAGGTGCATCGGAAATGAAATACGTCAATCCGGTCCGGCGTGGCATGTATCCCGATCCAAGCGTTGTCCGCGTTGGTGAATACTATTACATGGTCAATTCAACTTTTGAATACTATCCCGGAATTTCAGTTTCCAAAAGCAGAGACCTTGTCAACTGGGAGAACCTTCCGGGAGTGGCAGCTGAAACGTCTCAGGCTGACCTGCGCAATTCCAAGCCGAACGAAGGAATCTTTGCGGTCTGCATCAGACATCATGACGGACAGTTTTACGTTGTGACAACGAACTTTGCCGAGTTCAAGACGTTCATCATCCGCGGAAGACTTGAAGGAGACGGAATCGTCTGGGAAAATGACAGAATTGAAGTTGACGTTAACGGCATTGATCCGGACGTCTACTTTGAAGACGGCAGAATGTATCTTCAGTTTACGGGATATGTCAATGACAACGGGTTCAAGGCGCTACAGCAGGTGGAAATCAACCCGGAAACGGGGGACATTCTCCGCGGACCCGAGGTTATCTGCTGCGGTACAGGAGGCAGAGATGTTGAAGGTCCCCACATCGTAAGGAACAAGGGATGGTACTATCTTCTTGCCGCTGAAGGCGGAACAGGTCAGGGACATATGATTACAATCTTCCGGAGCAGGAATCTCTGGGGACCCTACGAGGATGAACCTGGAGTCAATCCTCTGTTCACGAACCGGGACCGTGCCGAAGAACCGTTGCAAAACATCGGTCATGCGGATCTTTTCAAGGACGGAAACGGTTGCTGGTGGATGACGTGTCTTGGAACGAGACCGGCACAGGTTGGGTTTTCTCAAATTACGAACATCGGTCGGGAAACACTTCTCTATCCTGTAAGATGGGATGGGGACTGGCCTGAAATCTATAACGGCGTACCGACTGAAGAAGTCGATCTGACCGGCTTTCCCGAACACGAAAAAGCCGTTGGAGAACAGCAGTTTGCAGGATTCTGTGATGACTTTTCCGATGGAAGTATCTCAAATGAATGGCTGACGCTTAGAAACGGTCTGGGAGAAAATCTCAAGGTTGAAGAAGGATGTCTCAGGCTTTTGGGAAACAATGTCAGACTGTCTGACCTGGGGACCCCTGCATTTGCCGGAGTACGCCAGGTGGAGCATCAGGAAACGTTCAGAGTCGAGCTTTCCGATGAGACGGATACCGGTGACGGGTATCTCGGTCTTGCCGTCATCATAGATGCGACACATTACGTTGAGATTGCCTTCTGCAAGGCTGAAGAAGGCGGATACGACGTCTTCAGAAAACAGATGGTTGCCGATGTGGAGATTAACAGAAACGAAGGGCATCTTGACGGACTGCCGGATGAACTTAGGATTTTCAATGAAAATGACAGGAAAATCTTCACGGCTTCATCCGGAACACAGTCCGTGTCCTTCACGGCTTCCGCAATCAACTTGTCAAACGAGGCCCTGGCCGCTTTGAACACCGGGGACATCGAAGGAATACATGCATATGGCAACGGCATGCTTTCCGTAAAAAAGGTAACGAGAAAGTGACTGGAAATTGAAAATGCAGGGAATCCCATGAAGCGGGTTTCCTGCATTTTTCTGTCATCAAAAGAAGTCATGACCCCCGTTTCTTCTTGACTTGCCGGGAGTGATTTTATACATTTCCTCGTATTTTCTGTAGAAGAAGGACTTGTTGGTGATTCCAACTTCCCCCATGATGTCTGAAACGGGAAGTCCGGTTGTCACAAGGAGCCTGTGTGCTTCTGTTATCCGTTGTCTGTTAAGGACTTCAGAAAAGGTTATCCCGACTTCCTTTTTGAAGATGTTGCTCAGATAGTTTCTGTTGTAGCAGTAGCGTTCTGACAGCTCCTTCAGCGAAACGGTCGCATACTCATTTGTTATGTCAGACAGCATGTCAACGACAAGCCGCTTTGTTGCTCCGTCTTCTGGAATCTGCACGCTATAGTTTCTTATCAGCTGTGCAAGGAGAATATTCAGGTAGGATTTCAGCATGAGGTCTGAAAACTGCTGATTGGTGAAATATTCATCAATGATGTCATCCAGTGTTTCACGCAGTCTGAAGTTGTTGTCGGTTCGGAAGACGACGAAATCACGGGTTGCTTTCCGTTCGTCCTCCTCCTTCAGCAGAAAGTTGAAAAGAACGCTTCCCTGTCCCTTAAGTTCCTTTAGCAGATCGAGACTTATGTTGGTATTTCTGAACAGGATGTTTATAAGCAGGTCGTTTTCCCCAAGAGCTGAGATGCTGTGTGAGGTTCCCACATCAAGCAGGATCAGGTCTCCCTGGTCAAGATGGACGAGATTTCCGTCGACGGTCTGGTCAGCTGATCCTCGCAGCATGTAGTTGATTTCAAGAAACGTATGTCTGTGAAGCGGATATGGGGCGAAGCGGTTGTGTCTGCTCAGGTAGATTTCCCTGTTTCTGAAGAAATAATTATTCAGTGTCCGGCCGTGTCCTTCTTGCATGTTAAGGGCACCGGCCGGCATGTCCTCGATGAACAGTCCGGTTTTACGCTGTCTTTCCTCAACCGGTGTCAGCTCATGCAGTTTACGTATGATTTCCTTTTTCATTTGAATGCTCTCCGACTGTACATATGATACTTTTATGATGCTCTTGTGTCATTGTAACACTGGTTGCAACCGGATACAATATACTTGTAAAAGAATTAATGACAAGGAAATGAAGGTGTTAATCTTGGGTAACCAGTATATTGCCGTTGACATTGGGGCATCGAGCGGCCGCTTGATGCTTTCTGGGATTTCAGATGGAAAAATGACACTTAAGGAGGTTCACCGCTTTAAAAATGGATTTAGGAAAATCGATGGCCACGACCGTTGGAACATTGACCTGCTGATTGAGGAAATCTGCTGCGGGCTGGCAAAGGTCAGGAAGATGGGCATTGAAGAAGTCACGTTAGGAATTGATACCTGGGCAGTTGACTACGTTCTGGTCGGGTCTGACGGCAAAAAGTTGTGTGATCCCGTTGCCTATCGTGACGGGAGGACAAGTGATGCTGTAGAAGAGCTTACGACGAAAATTCCGAAGAAGGAAATCTACAAAAAGACCGGCATTCAGTTCCAGAATTTCAATACATTGTATCAACTTTATCGAGAAGACAGGGAACTTCTCAAGAAGACAAGAATGATCATGATGATTCCGGACTATATCGGATATGTTTTGACAGGAAATGCCGTCACTGAGGTAACCAATGCCTCCACCACTCAGATGATGAATCTGAGACACGGTCTGTTTGACGAAGGGCTTCTTCATGAGGCAGGTGTCAAGGCGGAAATGTTTCCACCACTGGTTGAGGCCGGAACAAAACTGGGGGGGATCAAGGAGGATCTTCGTCTTGAATATGATCTTCCCAAAACCAATGTAGTGACGGTTGCCACTCATGATACTGCTTCAGCGGTTGCCGGTACCCCGGGCAGGGGACATGACTGGGCATTTCTTTCATCGGGGACATGGTCACTTCTGGGAGCAGAACTCAATGTTCCCGAAACAGGGAGTCAGGCGTTCAATGAAAACTATACCAATGAATGGGGAGCTTACGGAACATACCGTTTTCTGAAGAACATCATGGGGATGTGGATCGTGCAGTGCATTCATCGTGAGTATCAGGGCAGATACACATTTTCGGAACTGGCGGATATGGCCGGAAAGATCAGTCCGTTTCGTCAGTTCATTGATGTCAATGATGAGCGGTTCATGAACCCCGAAAACATGATTGACGAGATAAGAAACTACTGTCGGGAAACAGGACAGGAGGTTCCGGAAACTCCCGGCGAAATCGTAATGGCAGTCTATTCGAACCTGGCAATGTTCTATGCAGATCAGCTGCATAAGCTTGAACGTATTCTGGAAGAGAAGATTGAAGTTCTGAACATTGTCGGCGGCGGGTCGAACGTTGCTCTTCTGGACCAGCTGACTGCCGATCTTTCCGGAGTCAGGGTGGTTGCCGGTCCGGGAGAGGCCACTGCTATCGGAAACATCATCGTCTCGATGATTTCCGAAGGGGACTTGAAGAACATCGAAGAAGGACGACAGCTGATTGAAGATTCGTTTGAACTCAAAGAGTATGTTCCATCTCCCGGAAAATACAGTGAAATTATGGAAAAGTATCAAAAGGAAACAGGAGGAAATGACAATGACTGATGAAAGACAAGTGCACACGGCATATGAAGAGGCAAGAAAACGCTATGAAGAACTTGGAGTTGACACAGAAGAGGCGATGAGAAAGCTTGACGGAATCCGCCTGTCCATGCATTGCTGGCAAGGTGATGACGTACATGGATTCATTAATCCGGAAGTCGATCTTGCGGACGGACTTACCGTTTCCGGAAATTATCCCGGACGTGCCAGAACTCCGGATGAGCTTACGGATGATCTGCATGAGGCAATGGGTCTCATTCCAGGCAAAAAGAATGTTGCCCTGCATACAATTTATGCAGTGACTGACAGGAAGAAGGATCTGGATGAAATCGGACCGGAAGACTTTAAATACTGGGTTGACTGGGCAAAGAAGGAAAACGTCGGTCTTGACATGAACGGAACTTTCTTCTCACATCCAATGGTCAAGAACAACTTCACGCTTGCATCACCTGAAAAGGAAGTCCGTGATTTCTGGATTGAGGTCGGCAGGCAGTCAAGAAGAATTGCCAACTATTTCGGAAGCGAACTGGGACAGCAGTCAGTCAACAACTTCTGGATTCCTGATGGATACAAGGACAATCCAATTGACAAGCTTTCACCGCGTCAGCGTTTGATTGAGTCACTGGACAGCATTCTTGAAGAGGAGTTCCCGGAATCAAATACAATCGAGGCCTACGAAGGAAAGCTCTTTGGAACGGGAATTGAATCCTACACGGTAGGTTCCCATGAATTCTATGCCAACTATGCACTGACAAGAGGAAAACTTTGGACGATTGACGCCGGACACTTCCATCCGACGGAAGATGTTTCGGACAAGTTTTCGGCATTTCTTGCGTTCGGCAAGGGTCTTCAGCTTCATGTTTCCCGTCCTGTACGCTGGGATTCCGATCATGTCGTCATCATGGACGATGCCCTGGCAAGAATCACACGCTCGCTGGTAAGGGACAATCTGCTTGACAGAACCAACGTTGGCCTTGACTTCTTTGATGCTACAATCAACCGGATTGCTGCATGGGTCATCGGCGCAAGGACAACTCAGAAGGCATTCCTTCAGGCTCTGCTTACACCGGTTGAGGATTTGAAGCATGCAGAGGGAAAGTATGATTTCACAAAACGTCTGGCAGTGACAGAAGAATTGAAGTCATATCCTTTCGGGGCGGTGTTTGATGAATATTGCCTGAGAAATAACGTTCCTGTCGGGACAGACTGGCTGAATGAAGTCGGTCGTTATGAAAAAGACGTTCAGTTGAAGAGAGACTAAATTTGGAGGTAAATAAAATGACATTATTTTCAGAATCGAAATACCTAAAGGATCTTTGCGACATTACGTTCAGTTCGTATGAACACGGATGGGATGAACGAAACGGCGGCAATGTAAGCATTCGCCTGACGGAAGACGACTTGAGTGACTTTGATGACGTCAGCGAGACGAAACGTGAATATGATCTTGGATTTGATGCATCTGCCGTTTCAGGTCAGTATTTTCTTGTTACAGGATCAGGACGTTATTTCAGAAACGTCATCAAGCGTCCTGAGCTTGATGCCGGTCTGGTGAGAATTTCTGATGATGGCAGCAAGGCAGAACTTCGCTGGGGGTTTGAAGATGGGGCACATCCGACCTCCGAATTTCCAACGCACCTGATGTCTCATATCGAACGTCTGAAAGCTGACAGCAGCCAGCGTGTTGTGATGCACTGCCATCCGACAAACTTCGTTGCCCTTTCATTTACTCAGGACCTGGACGAACGCAGCATTTCACGTCTGCTCTGGAAGATGCAGGCAGAATCTCTGGTTGTCTTTCCTGAAGGCATCGGCATCATCCCGTATATGACACCGGGAACAAATGAAATCGGTAAGGCAACGGCAGCGAAGATGGCTGACTATCGTGTTGTAATGTGGCCTCATCATGGCATCTTCGCTGTAGGCTCAGATCCTGATGAAACATACGGACTGATTGAAACTGTTGAAAAAGCTGCATTGATTTACAGCCAGATCTGCGCACAGGGAGGCATAGTCAAGCAGGAAATTACGGACGAACAGCTTCATGAACTTGCGGATGCATTCGGTGTGACCGGCAATCCGGAATTTCTTGACTGGAATAAGTGATAATGAAGAGCGGGAAAAACCGTGTCTTTGGCAAAATCCTCGGATGAATTTTCATCCGGGGATTTTGTGTATGAATGAACCGGATTAAGGCATCTTTTTTATCTGTTGAAATGCCGGACAAAGTATATTTGCTGCAATCTATTTGAATTTATGGATATTCATGACAGGCGTGCGGATTTAATCTTGGGTCAGATTCCTCAGTGCGTGGCCTGGGAAGAACGTGTATTGTATGTGGATGGCAAGGTAGACTATTTTCGGAAAAATCCGGGATTTTGGACTACTCCAGAGTCCGCGCGGTCTGAACTGGGGCTTTTAAGTAGACTGTTTTTTCAATTTTCTGAGGTTTTAGTCTACTTTTGGAGGGACGTTAGATTTGACTGATGAAGTAGAATATTTTGGATGTCACGCCCCTGAATTCGGATGTCTGACAGAGTTTTTACCAGTCTCTTTGTTTTTATACAGCGACTAGATTCCGTAATGGCAAAAATGACCAGGAGGAGTCGGAGACTGCATTTCACGGGAAAATATCAAAGACCGGTAATTTGCCCGTAATCAAGTCTCATTTCACCCCCTTCTCAAGTTCTTTCTGGCATAAACGGGAATTGAAGTCGATAATCAACACTTTTCATTCAGTTGCGTCGATTGAACTTATTGTGCAAGTTTACGGACAAAGATTATAATGGCGTTATCAATCAGATGAGGTGCATTGACATGAAGAAAAATGAAAAGAAAAGTTGGACGGGGCGTTTCATCACCAAGTCCGGTTCAACGGTAAGTGAAGAGCCACCGTTTTCCTTGGAAGATATGTTCAGCGGCAGAAAGCTGGATCAGAATCCGGTGGAAGAGAGGCTGAAGCCTGTGCTGCATTTTACCAGAAAATTCAGGGTTGAAGGTGAGCTTTCAAGGGCTGTTTTGACGATTACGGCCCATGGTGTGTATCATGCGGAGATTAACGGAAGGGAAGCGGACGACTCCGTTCTTGCGCCGGACTTCACCAGCTACGGCAGCTTTCTGCAGTACCAGGTGCTTGACGTGACGGAACTTGTCAGACAGGGAGAAAACTGTCTTGACGTTCTGGTTGCCGACGGATGGTATTCGGGAAGAATCAGCGTTCAGGGAGGAAGTGCTCAGTTTGGAACGACTCCTGCGCTTCTTCTCGACCTTGAGCTGAAGTATTCTGACGGAAGGAGCAAGACAATTGGATCTGACTGTGATTTCACGGTAAAAGACAGCTACATCAGATATTCTGACATCCAGATTGGTGAAATGCAGGACCTCGGTCTGAAGAATGACGAGGGGATAGGCGAACATGCCGTGCTTCTTGAAGGAGAAGACGACTATGACGTTCTTTGCCCGCAGGAAGGTCCCCAGGTCAGAAGGCATCAGCTTCTCTCCGCCGTGAAAATCTGGAGGGAAGATGACGGCTTCATCGTGGACTTCGGGCAGGTGATTGCCGGAAGGGTGCGTCTTTGCGCTGCATTTCCCAAGGGACGCGAAGTAGTCATTGAACACGCCGAGGTGCTTGATGAAGACGGCAGGTTCTTTTCAAACATCGTCGGAAGAAACAAGGATCAAAGGGACGTTGTCGTCGGAAGGGGAGATTTTGAGACGTTTGAGCCGCTTTTTACATTCCACGGGTTCAGGTATGCCAGGATAAGCGGTCTTTACAGTCTGGAGAAGGATCAGATCAAGGCAGTCGTCATCTTCAGCGACATGAAGGAAACCGGATCGATTCATGTCAGTGACCCCGATGTGGAACGCCTGCTTGAAAACATCAAGTGGAGTCAGCGCGGGAACATGATTTCAATTCCGACTGACTGTCCGCAGCGGGAACGCATGGGTTGGACCGGAGACATACAGGTATTTGCTCCGGCCTCCACCTTCTATTACGACACCGAGGAGCTGATTTCCCGCTGGCTTCACTGCGTTCGTTCGGATCAGCAGGCTGACGGAGAAATACCCGACTATTCCCCGATGCCGCGGGATTTCCTTGAAAATACAGGGTTTACGGGCTCACTTTCATCTGCCGGATGGGGAGATGCAATCATCATGGTTCCTTGGACGATGTATCAGCGTTACGGACACAGGAAGATTCTCGAAGACAACCTTGACGCCATGGTTTCGTGGCACGAATACGAACGGAGAAGTGCAGCCGGGGGAAAGACCGGAACGGACAGGTACGTGTGGGACAACAAGTTCAACTACGGTGACTGGATGTTTCCAAGCTTCATGATGGAAAACCCCAATCCGATGAAGACTTCGGAAGCAACAAGAGATCTTGTCGGGACGGTATTTCTGGCACACAGTGCGGAGCTTTTGGGAAAAATATTCGAAGTGCTTGAAAAGGACGGCTCCGACTTTTTCGAATATGCGGAAAATGTCAGGTCCGCTTTCACTGAACGCTTTGTAACGGAAGATGGACGTTTGAAAAACGACTATCAGGGATGCTATGTTTTGGCTCTTGCATTTGACATGGTGCCGGATGATGTCAGGAAGCTTCTGGCAAAAAGACTGGCAGAAATGATTGTTGAAAACGGATGCCGCCTTGATACGGGATTTCTGTCAGTTCCGTACCTGCTTGACGTTTTGTGTGACAATGGCTATGAGGAACTGGCCGCAAGGTTGTTCATGCAGAAGAAGTGCCCTTCGTGGCTTTACGAAGTGGAAAAGGGGGCGACGACCATCTGGGAGTCATGGGCATGCATCACTCCGGATGGTCATGTCGGGACGTTTTCCTTCAACCACTATGCGATGGGGTGCGTTCTTGACTGGTTCGTCCGCAGAGTGTGCGGGCTCAGACTGCTGACACCGGGTGGCCGGATGATTGCCGTGAATCCTGACGTCGATCTTTCGATGGACTTTGAACTTGAATACCGCACTGAATATGGAAAGGTCAGGATATCCAAGGTTGGGGAAAATCTTGATGTTGAAACGGCAGGAGAAATTGAAGTTGTAAGATAATCTGAAAGAAACTGGGAAAAAGTCCCGGTTTTTTTGCCTGTTGAAATTTCAATCCATGTAAATTCGTGGATATTCCTGTTGTGGCTATGACAGGTTTTAAATTTAAGACAGAGTTTTTCCAGCCTCTTTTTTGTCCGGCTGACGCCGACTTTGAACTTGATAATCTGCTTTTGTTCAGTCACAGCCGAATGTCATTAGAAACAGGAGGTTGTTTTTTTATGCATCATCAGTTTCAAAGTCCTGTATTTTATCTGTGAAATTATCCATAATCACAAGTCAGTTTCTCATCCTTCTGAAATCGGTCGGGCTGCATCCTCTTGACCTGCGGAATGCCTTCGAAAAGGTGAAGCTGTCGCCGTATCCGATTGAATCGGCGATGTTCTGAATGCTTCTGTCGGTGTCTTTGAGCAGGTGTTCTGCTTCCTCCATGCGGATTTCAGTCAGGAACTTCTGAGGCGAGGTTCCGGCAAATTTTTTGAAGAGGCTGTAGAGGTAGCTTCGTGAAACGGACAGCCCGCGGCATACGTCAAGGATGGAGCAGCCCGTGTCGTAGTTGTCCCTCATGTATCCCACTGCAAGACGGAACTGGGTTCGTGAGGTGGTTTTTATGGTGACCTCTGCCGGAAATTCGTCCAGCAGGTCATGGAACATTTTATAAAGCAGGGATTCGGTCAGCAGGCTGTTCTTCATGTTGTGCGTCAAATGCAGCGATTCGTACAGCCTGGACAGGCTGTTTTTAAATTCAGTGTCCTGAATCTGGCACAGGTAATTTTTTTCTGAAATGCTTGAAGCGGCGAAGATTTCGCCGGTCCTGATACCTGAAAGTCCGATCCAGCTGTATTCCCACGGGTCCTTTTCATCAGCCTGATAGAAGCAGGGAACTCCTTTCGGCAAAATGAAGCAGTCTCCCTGTTTCAGTTTGACCAAGGGCCTGCCGGCTGACGAAAATGTTCCGCATCCCTTCCTGATATAATGAATAACGTAGTTTTCGCGGATGTTATTTCCCTTGAAGATGTAGTTTGGTTCGCAGCATTCAAGACCGTAGAAGATGATTCCGTTTTCGATGCTGCTGCTCTGCAGATCGCGATATTCCTTTTCCATTTTCTCTCCAATGTGTAAATTTTCTGTCATTCAATGTCAATATTGCTTTTTATATTTGGATTTTTCTTGTCATTATAACTCTTTTTGAAATAAGATGTCAATTTGTTCACTGAACATTATGACATCTAAAATGATTAAAAGACTATGTTGAAAAGCCTTACATTAACGTATACTGAAGACTGTAAAGAAAGCGGATACACGAAAGGAAGGTATTTTCATGTCAAATGAAGGAAAAACAAAAATGAGCATGGGACAGCGTCTTGCATACAGCTTTGGCGCATTTGGCAATGATGCATTTTACGGCCTGTTGTCAGGTTATCTGATCATGTTCATCACATCGCACTTATTCAATTCAGGCAATCAGGCCGTTGATAACAAGATGATCAGTCTTGTGACGCTGATCATCATGGCCTTGCGCATCGTAGAACTCTTTATTGATCCATTTATTGGAAACGCAATTGACCGCACGAAGACCCGTTGGGGGCATTTCCGTCCCTGGGTCGTCGCCGGCGGGACGGTTTCTGCAGTTTTGCTGCTGTGTCTGTTTACGTCGCTTGGCAATTTGTATCAGAAAAATGCAATGCTTTATCTGGTCATCTTTGCCGTAATGTACATTACGATGGACATCTTCTATTCATTCAAGGATGTCGGTTTCTGGTCAATGCTCCCGTCGCTTACGACTGATTCGCGTGAGCGCGAAAAAACGGCAACTTTTGCGCGTTTCGGTTCAACTATCGGCGGCGGTCTCGTTGGCGTGCTCGTCATGCCGGCCGTCATCTATTTTTCAGAAAAGACGACTTCGACCGGTGATGCTCACGGCTGGTTCATGTTTGCTCTCATCATCTGCACGATTGCACTCGTTTCCGCCTGGGTGGTCGGCTGCTGCACACGTGAAGTGAACAGCGAGATTCGCGAAAATAAGGAAGATACAGTTGGCGTCATCGGCGTTTTCAAGGCAGTTGCCAAAAACGATCAGCTCCTTTGGGTCGCATTTGCGTATCTTTTCTATGGAATCGGAATCAACATTCTGGGAGCGCTTGAAGTCTACTATTTCACGTATATCATGGGGCAGCCAAAGTCGTTTTCAATTTTGTCAACAATCAACATCTTCCTGGGAATGGTTTCGGCTGCCTTGTTCCCGATTTTGTCTAAAAAATTCAGCAGAAAGACCGTATTCGGTGGTTGTCTTGTTTTCATGCTCTGCGGCATCGGAGTGTTCGCCATTGCTGGAAACAACCTGGCACTTGTTCTGCTTGCTGCCGTAATGTTTGCATTCCCGCAGCAAATGGTTTTCTTAGTCGTTTTGATGATCATCACGGATTCTGTTGAATATGGCCAGTGGAAATTAGGTCACAGAGATGAATCATTATCTCTTTCGATTCGTCCGCTGATCGATAAATTCGGCGGTGCCGTGTCAAATGGCGTTGTCGGTCAGATCGCAATTTTGGCCGGGATGACGACTGGAGCTACTGCTTCATCGATTACTGCAGCAGGAAGAATGAATTTCAAGCTGATGATGTTTGCCGTTCCGGCAGTGATGCTGACGATTTCCATCATCATCTTCATGAAGAAGATCACTCTTACGGAGGAGCGTCATGCCCAAATCGTTGCCGAACTTGAAAAGACGTGGGGCAAGGATCTTGGCATCAGTGTCAAAAACACTTCGTCGGATGAAAAGTTTTCCGTCAAGGCACCTGTTTCAGGTAATCTGATTGAGCTGAGCGAAGTAAATGACGATGTATTCTCAAAGGGTAAGGCAGGATTGGGATTTGCCATCAGGCCGAATGACGGCAGAGTGTATGCTCCGTTTGATGCAACGGTCCGCCAGGTATTTTCGACAAGACATGCAGTCGGCATTGTTGCCGACAACGGCATGGCACTTCTGATTCACGTCGGACTTGGAACCGTTGCTCTCAAGGGCACGGGATTCGTAACCTATGTCGAAGAGGGACAGAGGATAAGTCAAGGCGATGAGATTCTGGAATTCTGGGATGATACAATCAGAAAGGCCGGTCTTGACGATACCGTAATCGTGACGGTGACGAACTCCGATAAGTTTGAGGACTTCACGCTGAAGCAAAAGAGCGGATATGAAATCAAGGCAATGGATGATGCAATGGAACTGAGAGTGAAAAAAGGGTGAAGCAAAATGAATGATTTAATTGAATTTGACAGCAAACGGCAGGTCTTCCACCTGCACAACAGGAACATCTCGTACATCTTCTCGGTAGAGGAAGGCGGAACGCTCTGCCATCTTTACTTCGGCAGACGCGTGCAGAAATATCACGGCGAATTGAAGTATCCAAGGGTTGACCGCGGCTTTTCGGGCAATCTTCCCGGATCGCTTGACCGGACGTTTTCGCGTGACACGTTGCCGAAAGAGTACAGCGGAGCGGGTGAGATGGACTATCATACACCTGCAACGATTGTTCGTCAGGAAAACGGCTCAAATGCTTTGATGCTGAAATATAAAAATTACAAAATTGAAGACGGCAAGCCAAAGTTAGAAGGACTCCCGGCAGCCTACGTTGAAAATGAAAAAGAGGCACAGACGCTGACGATTACGCTTGAAGATGAGTTGACGGGACTTGAGTACGATTTGCTTTATACTGTTTATCGTGACGTTTCCATCATCACCCGTTCCGTTAAGGTGAGAAATACAGGGAAGAAAACTGTTTTCCTGGAAAAGGTCGCCTCGCTTCAGCTTGATTTTGTCGACAGGGATTTCGATTCAATCTGCCTGCCCGGTGCTCATGCAAACGAACGCCATCTTGAGCGGTCATCGGTCGGATACGGCATTCAGAAATTCGGCAGCATCCGCGGCACGTCAAGTCATCAGATGAACCCGTTTTTGGCCCTGGCTGACAGGAAAACGGACGAATTTTCCGGAGACGTTTACGGATTTGCATTTGCATATTCCGGCAATCACTCGTTTGAAGTCGAGAAGGATCAGATTGATCAAACGCACCTGGTAATCGGAATCAACGATTATAATTTTTCCTGGAAACTGGATGCCGGCTCTGAATTTCAAACACCGGAAGTCCTCATGACTTATTCAGACCAGGGGTTGAACAAGATGAGCCAGGCCTTTCATGAGATCATCAGAGAACGAATCGTTCGCTCAAAATTCAAGCATGACGATCGACCGATTCTTGTCAACAACTGGGAAGCAACTTACTTTGATTTCAACGAAGAAAAGCTTAAAACGATCGTTGACGAGGCTGAAAATCTCGGCATTGAAATGTTTGTTTTAGATGACGGTTGGTTCGGCCACCGCGATGACGATAATTCTTCTCTTGGTGACTGGACGGTTTACAAGAAGAAGTTTCCTTCAGGACTCGGGCATTTTGCGGATTACGTGCATGAAAAGGGGCTGAAGTTCGGTCTTTGGTTTGAACCGGAAATGATTTCCTACGATTCCGAACTTTACAGAAAGCATCCCGAATATCTGATGCAGGTTCCGGGACGCAGGCCAAGCCCTTCGAGAAACCAGTACGTGCTTGACTTGACACGAAAGGAAGTCATTGATGATCTTTTCGGACAGATCAGCAAGGTTCTCAAAGAAGGCAGCGTGGATTACGTCAAGTGGGATATGAATCGTCATCTGTCAGACATCTATTCGGCAAGTCTTCCGAAAGACAGGCAGGGGGAGGTTTACCATCGCTATGTTTTAGGGTTATACGAACTGATGGAACGAATTACAAGTGCCTTTCCTGATGTTTTGTTTGAAGGATGCTCAGGCGGAGGCGGGCGCTTCGATGCCGGCTTTGCCTATTATATGCCGCAGATCTGGACGAGTGACAACACGGATGCCGTTTCCCGGCTGACGATTCAATACGGCACGAGTCTTGTTTATCCGATTTCCATGACGACCGCGCACGTTTCGGCAATTCCTAATCATCAAACTGGACGCAAAACGTCATTTGAAACGCGCGGCAACGCTGCAATGAGCGCAGTCTTCGGATACGAGCTTGATTTGACCAAGATGAGTCAGGAAGATAAGGATCAGGTCAAGGAACAGGTAGCTTGCTACAAGGAGATTCGAAAACTCATACAATACGGCAATTTTTACCGTTTGAAGTCGCCGGTTGAAACAAATCAGGCAGCTTGGATGTTTGTTTCGGACGATAAGCGCGACGTCTGCGTCATGACTTTCCAGGTTCTCGCATTTGCGCAGCCTTGTTTGACAAAGACAAAATTATTCGGGCTTGATCCTGAGCTTGAATACGAAAATCTTGAAACACATGAAATCTTTGGCGGTGATGAGCTGATGGAACTTGGATTCTATGATCCGATTGTCCACCAGGACTACACATCAAAGATGTATCGGTTCAAGGGAATCTGACTTTGATAAACCCCCGGGTCATTTTGGCTCGGGGGTTTTGTTTTGTCGGATGCAGTGCGCATGGCGGTGCGGACCCTTGGAGCCGCTGCTTACGGTAAAGAAGCCGTTTTTTAAAAGATAATTGTCTATTAGAAAAAAGTCATATTAAAATAATTATTGAAAAAGATAACGGTTTCTGTTAATGTTAACTTAACAAATATTTCAAAACGGGGGAAGAAATATGAAGAAAAAAATGTTATTGGCAGCGTCTCTTGTACTGATTTCCGGGGGACTTTCCGCATGCGGGAACAAGGGTGAAAAGAGTGCGGGTACGGTCAAAAATGCGGTTCAAAGAAATGCTGAGTCAAGGGAGGACAAGGCGGTGAACAAGGCGCTTGACGCATTTTCCGCGCTTAAGGGAGCCAAGATTCAGGACACCGTGCATGTCGATACCGGGGAGGGTGGCCGGAAGAAGAGCGTCACAATGGACATGAGTGTGGAATATCAGACGAAGCCGTTCGGTTCGAAGGCAAAGGTGATTACGACAGTGAACGGCGAAGTTTCACATTCGACGGTCATGGCCGACGGCAAGGACATGTACCTGCAGCTTCCGACCGTCTATGCGAGCGGCAAGACATACCGCAGGACGCTCAAGGGGCAGATTGGCTACAACAAGTTCGCCACGGATGCGGCAAATACCGCGAAGAAATTTTTGAAAACGATGAAGAACAACGGCGCAAAGGTTACTTTGAAAGAGGAAGGCGGCGAATACGTAATCAAGTGCGACGCTTCAAAGACCAAGATGTCCGATAAGTTCAAGACGGAAACCTTCAGAATCTCAAGCCCGATGGAAAATACGTATGCTGAGTATTCCAAGGAAGAACTGAGTCGATATAAGTTTGAAAAATACATATATGAACTTCATATTGATAAAAAATCGTATCAGCCAAAAAGCTATACGGCAAACGTCGTAACCGTCAGGACGGGAACCGACGGAACGAAGAGGTCGCGTGCGGTGTCGTTTGACGCAACATACAGCGCCATCAATCAGACTGAACAGATCAAGATGCCGACAACGTACATCGACTATGATCAGAATCACACGAAGAAGTAGCACTGCATTTTTCAACAGGGGGAAGATAAATGAAAAGAAAGCTGGTAATTACGGCTGTGACTTTGCTTGTGACATGCGGACTGTCCGCCTGCGCAGGCAGCGGTAATGCAAAGAAGACAGGCAGTTCCGGAGACGTGAACGTTGACACGGAAAAGAAGGTTTCAAAAAAGGACCGGGTCTTGTCGGAAGCGGTCAGTGCCGAAGAGAAGGTCAAGAGCGCCAAGGTCGAGACAAGGTTCTTCGTCAAGCATACGAGCGGAGACCACGACAACACGGTTTCGTACAGAACGGAAACGGAATACACGGAAAAACCGGTGACGCTCAAGTCAAACGCAGCAATCCGCTTCCAGGAAGGAGCCAGGGACAACAAGTACATTCTGTACTACGACGGCAAGGATCTCTACAACACGACGATGATCGGCCTTAGTCAGGGCAGAAGCTACAGGCAGGCCATTGACAGCGCCCAGTCAAACTACAGGTTCATCGTTCAGAATCCGAACATCGCAAGGGATTATCTTAAGGTCATGAGTGACAACAAGGTCCGATTCGATCTCAAGGAAGAAGGCGGCGAATATGCGCTGGTCTTCAAGGTACCGGAAAATCCTTCCGAAAGGCTTAAAAAGGAACTGCTCGAGGTTCTCGGCAGAGATGATGCCACGGCGAAGAGACTCTACAGCACGGATCTGAAGAACGTCAGCTTCACCAATGCCACGTTCAACGTTCATGTGGACCGGAAGACATATGAGCCGAAGTCGTTTGGACTTGAGATGACCACCGTCGTCGCATCTGCTACAGGCAGGAAGTTCACGACGCTTCATTCGTTTGACGGCAAGTACTACAACGTAAACAAGGTTGAAAGTCAGAAGATGCCGTCCAGGGTGGATGAGGTGCTGAAGTAAGCGTGAGTTTGGCGTTCTGCTTGTGTCGGTTAATGCACAGGTTTTCCACATATTAGCCTGTGGATAATTATGAATAACTCTTGGAAGAAAAAAGCCCGGATGATTCGAAACTACGGATCATCCGGGCTTTGTTTTGCTGTCATAATAGGATTATCCACAAATAAACAAAAGGAGCTGTTAATTTATCCGTAACTTTTTCTCACGATTTCCTTGTATCTGTTGAATTTCCACCAGGATTGGAGGGCGAAGCACAAGTTTTCCATTCGTGCTGATGAGAAACGGAAATATTTCAGTCAAACATCCCCGTCGGATAGTCCGGCGGGGATGCTGTTTAATGTTCACTTCAAATGAGGAGTGTCATGGAATCGCTATGAGTGGCTGAAAACCTCTGTTCGCATGCGTGAAACTACTTTCCGTATGCATTCAGAAGGTTGCCGAGATACTGGACGGCATCTGTGTAGTCCTTGACACGAATGTTTTCATTTGGCCCGTGCACCTTGGCACCGGCATAGCCGCAGCCGATTGAAAGTGTCGGAACGCCGAGGGTGTTGACCATGTCGGCGGGACCGCCGCCGGCAGCGTTCAGGACGTACTTGGTTTCAGGACCGTAGTACTTCTTCGCCTCGTCCATGGCAAGCTTGACGAATTCATCGTTGACATCGGCGCGGTAGCCAGGTTCGCCCAGGTTCATGTGGACTTCAAGATCGGGAAAGCCGTTTTTGACGAGCTGTTCTCTGACGAGCTGCATCATCTTCTCGGGATCCTGATGCGGAGAGAGACGGCAGTCGAGCTTGGCTGAAGCGTGACGCGGGATGACGGTCTTGACACCTGTACCCTGATAGCCGGCTGAAAGTCCGTTGATGGAGATTGTCGGCATGTTGACCAGTTCCTTCAGAGGATTATAGTCATTGACGGTGCGTCTGAGTCCGGCGGCCTTCTTGGCGTTTTCCAGATTGAAATCCTGTTCTTCGGCAAGTTTCTCCTCTTCGGGTGACATCTTGTCGACGGTGTCGTAGAAGCCGTCAATCAGGATATGTCCGTTTGTGTCACGAAGGGATGAAAGCCCTTTGACCAAGCGCCATGGAGCACTTTCAGCGTAGCTTGCAAGCGATGAATGCATGTCAACGTCGGCCGTCGTCACTTCAACATCAAACGAGATGATGCCACGAAGCCCCCCGACGACCTGATAGTGGTCCATGTTGTTGTAGCCGCCGCCTTCCCAGACGCAGGCGTCACATGAAAGCTGCTCACTGTGCTTTTCCGCGTATTTCGGTGTTCTGAGGCTGCCCACTTCCTCTTCGCCTTCGACAAAGAACTTCACGTTGACTGGAAGCCCGCCGTGTTCCTTGTAGTATTTCAGAAGCGTAAGTCTGTACATCAACTCGCCCTTGTCGTCGGAGATTCCGCGTCCGTAGAAGAATCCGTCCTTTTCTGTTATCTTGAACGGTTCCGTCTTCCATTCATCGAACGGTTCTGCCGGCTGGACGTCATAGTGGTTGTAGAAGAGAATCGTCTTGTCCTGGTTTTGTCCTTTGAAGGAAGCGAAGACAACTGGATTGTCCTCACCGAAGTCAGTCCACTTCTCAACTTCCTGTGCCCCAAGATCTCTGAATGTGTCCGCAATCCATGCTGCCGTCTCTGGAAGTTCACTCTTCTTGGCCGAAACTGACTTGAATTCCACCAGCCTGTCAAAATCGTGGCGATGTTCATATGCGTACTGTTTCAATTCGTCTGTCATAAAAATGCCCCCTGTTAATCAAATGTTAATGATTCCTAGCCTAGTTCATTAAAAACAAATTGTCAACCTCAAATTTTGAAATGCAGTTAATACGGCGCTGTTATGAATTTTGATGTTTTTTTTGCAGGATAGTATTGACTTGAAATTAAAATGCGATTATACTAGCCCACATAAACTTAAAAAGCAAGAACGCAGAAAAGGACGCGGTCATTCAGTCCAACCTTAACAGAGAGCCCCATAAAGGTGAAAGCGGGCAAGGCTCTGGCTGGAATGATTATCACCTTTGAGTTTGTCGGGCGAACCTCACGTAGTAGCCTGACAGGGCCCCGGATACCTTACGTCCGAAAGGCTGTCCGAAATGCCGGCATATCTTCAGACAGCGAATCAAGGTGGTACCGCGATGACACGCCCTTGAGTCCCTTCGGATTCAAGGGCTTTTTTCTGTTTCAACACAAGGATTGAAAGAGAGAACATCGTTATGAAAAAATCAATGAAAACTGTATTGTTAACAACCACTGCATTTGCCATGACAGGGATGGCATACTGCCCGAAGGCAAGGGCCGACTCGGGCAAGACACTCAACTGGAGTGTCCAGTCCGATCTGGAGACGCTTGATCCGCAGCAATGCGTCGACTCCACTTCCGGTCAGATGCTGAACAATGTCTGCGAAGGACTTTATCGTCACGGCACGAACAGGCTGGAGAAGGCGTTGGCGAAGAGCAGCAAGGTCTCAAAGGACGGTCTGACCTGGACCTTCAAGCTGAGAAAGGACGGTCGCTGGTCAAACGGCGACAAGGTCACGGCAAATGACTTCGTCTATGCCTTCCAACGCGCGGTCAATCCGAAGACGAATAACTCCAATGCAAATCTGTTCGGTCCCATCAAGAATGCGGGAGACATCCAGAAGGGGAATAAGAAGCCGAATGAACTCGGTGTTTCGGCACCTGACAACTACACGTTCGTGGTACATCTTTCCGCCAAGGTTCCCTATTTCAAGTCCTTGCTTGCCGGGTACCCGTTTGCACCGGTCAATCAGAATGCTGTGGAGAAGTACGGCGATAAGTACGGTACCGCTGCCAAATACACGGTTTCAAACGGTCCGTTTGTGATGAAGACATGGACCGGGTCCCAGCAGCGTTGGAATCTTGAGAAGAACAGTCACTACTGGGACAGGAAGCATGTCATGCTTGACAAGGTTCACGTGATGGTGGTCAAGGAAGCCTCGACTGGGTACAACCTGTATCAGACTAACAAGCTTGACATGGTCACCTTGAGCAACCAGCAGGCACGGAATCTGAAGAACAATCCCGAGTTCGTCACGAGGGAACAGGGAAGAATGGACTATCTTTCAATTAACGTGAACAACGAGTACCTGAAGAACAGAAACGTACGTCTTGCTCTCGGCTATGCTCTTAACCGCAAGGACATGGTGAACAAGGTTCTCGGAAACGGCTCGAAGACTCCTCTTTCCGGAGTGCCGCAGGATTTCATGACCTTCAAAGGCAAGGATTTCGCTAAAGCTTCCCATACGAAGAACGCAACGACATATGACAAAAAGAAGGCTCAGAAGCTCTGGAACAAGGGATTGAAGGAACTTGGAAAGTCCGGTCAGAAGGTTGAATTGACACTTCTCGGTGACGATGATGACACAACAAAGGCCTTGAACGAATACATCCAAAGTGCCTGGCAGACAACGCTGAAGAACCTTACCGTCAATGTTCAGTGCATGCCGAAGACGCAGCGCATCGCCCGCATGATGAAGCACGACTTCGATGTCGTCTACACAAGCTGGGGCGCTGACTTCAACGATGCAAGCACATATCTCAATCTGCAGGCCAGAGGATCCAACTACAACTTCGGTCAGTGGGACAACGACGAGTACAACAAACTCTTCGAAGCTTCTGCGACAACCGATGCTGGAGACAATCAGAAACGATGGAATGACATGGTCAAGGCAGAGAAGCTGCTATTGAATGACGGCGGCATCCTTCCGACTCTTCAGCCTTCCAATGCCACGATGCTCAAGAAGCGCGTCAAGGGTCTGGTTTATAATCCTGTCGGAGGATATAACTGGAAGGGCGTTTATTTGAAGTAATATATAGGAAGAAAAGATGAACAACGGAGATTTTCATTTTGAAAATCTCCGTTGTTTTTAATGATTTCATTTATGTGTAATTTTAAGAATGAGAATTACAAAATTTTATGTTTCTATATTATATAGCAGCCGGATTTCTGTAATGACAAAAATAACTGAAAAAAGTCGTGAACTGCATTTTACGGGTAAAACTCAAAAATAATTAAAATGTCCGTAATCCCGTCCCGGTGCGTTGATCTGACCACTGCATTTGGCATTTCATTATAAGCCATCCGCCATTGCTGCAAAGTCCGGTCCGTACGGGTTAATCTCTGCATTTTCAGGCATAATCCGTCGAATTGTGATAAAATGAACAATGTATTCAAAAAGGAAAAGGACACGGATTATGGAAAATCAAATTAACTACTATCGCATCGATCGAGCGGAGTGGCGCAACTTTTACAAGGACCACATCGTTCCTCTGACGAATGAAGAGCTTGATCGCATCAAGTCGCTTAATGACCGCATCTCAATGGAGGACGTTTCTGAGGTTTACATGCCGATGGTGCATCTTTTGCAGATGTTCATGAAAAATCATCAGCGGCTCCAGGACGATCAGGCGAGCTTTCTTGGCATCAAGCCGCACAAGGTGCCGTTTATTTTAGGGATTGCGGGCTCGGTTGCCGTTGGCAAGAGCACGACGGCGCGTTTGCTCAAATCGCTTTTGTCCGAGGTCTATCCGGACAAAAAGGTTCAGTTGATTACGACTGACGGTTTCATCTTCCCGAATGCTGTCCTGAAAAAGAAGGGCATCATGAGCAGGAAAGGCTTTCCTGAAAGCTATGACATGCCGCGTCTGATCAAATTCGTCAACGACGTGAAAAACGGCATCGTTGCCAAAGCGCCCGTTTATTCGCACAAGGTCTATGACATCATTCCTGACGAGTACGACGTGATCGATCAGCCTGATATTTTGATCGTCGAAGGAATCAACGTGCTGCAGCTTCCAAGCCATGAACCGATTTTCGTAAGCGACTTTTTCGATTTTTCGCTTTACGTCGATGCCAAGGAAGAGTACATCAAGCGTTGGTATCTTGAACGTTTCGGGATGCTGCTCGATACTGCGTTCAAAGATCCGACGAATTACTATTATCCATACGCAATCGGCGATCGCACCGCTGCATTTAAAATGGCGTCAAAGGTTTGGGAGGACGTCAACCACCCGAACCTGCACGAGTACATCTTACCGACGAGAAATCGCGCTGACCTGATCATCGTGAAGAGCGCCAATCATTTGATTGAAGAATTGCGCCTGAGAAAATACTGATTTCCGATTAAAATTTTTGTATCTATTGGAAAATGCACTCAAAAAACGTGCATTTAGGTTATAATTGATTAAAATGTACGTAAAAGAATTGACCATCGCAAAGTCAATCGGTACAATTAAGTAAGTGAGACAACTATAAAATTAATGAGGTGAACATCTTGGCTAATGTTGATATGCAGGCTTTTGACAAAATCATCGTGTTGGATTTTGGCAGCCAGTATAACCAATTGATTACGCGCCGCATCCGTGAATTCGGCATCTATTCAGAACTTCTGTCACACAAGCTGACGGCTGCACAAATCAAGGAGATGGATCCGAAGGGCATCATTTTGTCCGGCGGTCCGAACAGCGTGTACGATGAAGACGCATTTAAGGTAGACCCTGAAATTTTCAATTTGGGAATCCCGGTGTTGGGCATCTGCTACGGAATGCAGCTGATGTCAAACGAACTCGGCGGCAAGGTTGAAAGTGCAGAAAATAAGGAATACGGCAAGGCTGATATTCATGTTAACGATGAAAATGCAGTGTTGTTCCATGGATTGCCGCAAGATCAAAGCGTATGGATGAGTCATGGCGATCTCGTGACTAAAGCTCCGGAAGGCTTCGAAGTCGTAGCCAAGAGTCAAAATTGTCCGATTGCATCGATTGCTGATTACGATCGCAAGCTCTTCGGTCTGCAATTCCACCCTGAAGTTCGCAACACGACATACGGCAACGATATTTTGCGTCACTTTGCCTTTGATGCCTGCGGTGCGAAAAGCAACTGGACGATGGATGATTTCATTAAAATGCAGGTTGAAAAAATCAAGGAAGAAGTCGGCGACAAGAAAGTCATCCTTGGTCTTTCAGGCGGCGTTGACTCAAGCGTCACGGCCGCATTGCTCAACAAGGCAATCGGCGATCAGCTGACATGCATCTTCGTTGATCACGGTCTTTTGAGAAAGAACGAAGCACAACAAGTGATGGATGCTTTGGGCAAGGGTCTTGGCGTCAACATCATCAAAGTTGATGCTGCCAAGCGTTTCCTGGGCAAGCTCGAAGGCGTATCCGATCCTGAAAAGAAGCGCAAGATCATCGGTTCCGAATTCATCGAAGTCTTCAACGAAGAAGCCTTGAAGTTAAAGGACGTCGACTTCCTTGCTCAAGGCACGCTTTACACGGACGTCATCGAATCAGGCACGGACACGGCCAAGACGATCAAGTCGCACCACAACGTTGGCGGACTTCCGGAAGACATGCATTTCAAGCTGATCGAACCGTTGCGCACGCTCTTCAAGGATGAAACGCGCGAACTCGGCGAAAAGCTCGGCATTCCGCATGAACTCGTCTGGCGTCAGCCATTCCCTGGACCAGGCCTTGGCATCCGCGTCATTGGCGAAATTACGGAAGACAAGCTCGAAATCGTGCGCGATTCCGATGCCATCCTGCGCGAAGTCATCGCACAACATGGTCTTGACAAGGAAATCTGGCAATACTTCACCGTTTTGCCGGGTATTCGCTCCGTCGGCGTCATGGGCGACGGCCGCACGTATGACTACACGATCGGTATTCGTGCCGTAACGTCCATTGATGGCATGACTGCAGACTTTGCACAAATTCCTTGGGATGTTCTCCAGGAAATCTCGGTTCGAATCGTAAATGAAGTCGCTCACGTTAACCGCGTAGTTTATGACATCACGTCCAAGCCGCCGGCAACGATTGAATGGGAATAATTGAAGTATCAATTATCCTGTAAAAGGCAAAAATGATTATCCTATCAGCAACAGAGAGTAATACCGTAGCGTAGCTCTGTTGCTGTTCTTTTTTGTCATTTATGCCCCGGTCACACAGGATTCTGACTCAGATAAAATGAGGCGTAAATAAGCAACGTGAT
>ENA-OUOW01000228-OUOW01000228.1-human-gut-metagenome-genome-assembly--contig:-NODE-228-length-58166-cov-14.652097_pt1 | contig 58166 bp, 54 predicted proteins | sample MGYA00237938_ERZ548769 | MGnify/ENA primary metagenome ERZ548769 (study PRJEB26490, sample SAMN05356870) | human gut metagenome | biome: terrestrial biome; feature: human-associated habitat; material... | reverse complement strand
GGGAGGGATTCCGCCGTAGTCGGCATTGTAGGAAAATCCAAAAGTTTAGATTTTCTCAAAATGCTTATCTTTTGGTCTTTGGTTCGGAATAGTGTAGTGCTGGCGGTCTATCTATTGTTTTCGGTTGCTTGCTTCCTTACCGTACATGAGCATTAAGAGCTGTGTTGTAGCAAATCATGGCATAAACCATAAAGAACACCATGATAATCGTAAAAATAACTTCCTGAAATTTAGTTTTTGGCATAAAAAATCTCCTTTATAAAAATGATAACTTAGTAAACATATAAGTGTTGTTCGTTATCATTTCCTTAAGGAGAAATGTGCGTTTCCAATTAAACCATTATATATTTCGGAAATTATACTATAATTTTTTTATTTTGTCAACTTCAAAAAATTTTTCATTGCAATTACTCTGTTTAATACATTTTGTGACACTTTTATTACAATTCAGATTCATTTCTCGGTGGATTTTTACTTTGAAATTTGGTATAATACATATGATTGTGATGAAAATTATACTTAAAACTTGCGGTTCTGTTCAGAAAGGGCATTTTTACTATGGGTGCATCAATTTATATTGCGGATGATGAAAAGAACATTCGTGACCTTATTACAAAGTTTCTTGAGAGTGACGGTTACAGCGTTACCGCATTTGAAACCGGTGACGAGCTTATGGAGGAATTCCTTAAAAAACCGTGTGAACTTGTAATTCTTGATATAATGATGCCCGGAACAGACGGTTTGACAATATGCCGTCAGCTCAGAACGATAACTGATGTTCCTATAATTATGCTGACCGCAAAAGATTCCGAATATGACTATGTAAGGGGAATAACCCTCGGGGGCGATGATTACCTGACAAAGCCGTTCAGACTTACAACCCTTTTAATGAGAGTAAAATCCCTTTTAAGAAGAATGGATATGAACACCAAAAAGGTGACAGGTCAGGAGCTTTCGGATATTAAAATCGGAAATCTTAGATTTTCGGCGCAGGAAAACTGCCTTTATTGCAAAGGCAAGCCTGTTTCTTTGAGCAAAACAGAACTTAAAATGCTTACATATATGTTAAAAGAACCGAAAAAGGCATTTTCAAGAGAAGAAATTCTTGAAGGTGTGTGGGGATTCGATACCGAAGTTGAAACCCGTGTAACAGATGAAACCTTGCGAAGAATACGCAGAAAGTTAAGCCTTGCAGGCAGTAATGTCAGCATAGGCACGATATGGGGCTTTGGTTACAGAATAAGCATTGCGGAGGATAAAAAGTGAAACACATAAAATTCCGTATTTTGATTATTGTATGGTCGTCAATGATTTTACTTTTTTTCGCATTTGCAGGAATTTTAAATATAGTTTTGCCGTCCCACTTCGTAAGTGAGGCAGAAGACGCTCTTGAATACGAAATTGATTATCAGCATTATATTTCTAACAGCAACGACGAGAGTGAAGATGATTCTTCGGATTATTATGAAGAAGATTCCAATGAAGAATCAACTCTTCAAAAAAAGTTTGAAAGCGGTTATCAGGATTCGTATTTTACCTCGGATATTTACTATATTGATGTAACAGACGCTCTTAATGATAAAAATACCTCCGAGGGCAACAGCCTTGTCGGCTCAAATTCAACTTCATTAAAAAGTACATACGAACTCACCGAATGGGTTAAGAATCACAATATATCCGAAGAACAAATATATACACTTCAAACAGATAACGGCTATTATGTATTTACCGTTTATGAAGAACCGCAGAATTATGATTATTGGGACGATGCAGAATCCGATGCAAACGATTCGCCTGTGTATTTAATGTACATAAATATCGACCATATCGTAAAATATACCCGTTCGCTTAACTGGCTTATTTCAGCAATTTTTCTTTGCGCAATTGTTGTGATGAGCATAATCGGTTACAGACTCGGCGTTAAAATCGAGGAGTCACAGAAAACTCAGCGCAGATTCTTTCAGAATTCTTCTCACGAACTCAAAACCCCTCTTATGGCAATTCAAGGCTATGCCGAGGGCATTGAAATGGATGTTGTAGATCCGCAAAATGCCGCAGGCATAATTATGCAGGAAACCGAGAGAATGACAAGTCTTGTTGAGGAAATTCTTTCAATTTCAAAAATCGATTCACGACATTTTAAGCTTGACCTTGTAAAGCTTGACATAAAAGAGGTTCTTTACGATTGTTTTCGGTCACTTGATGCTGTTCAGCAGATGAACGGCATAAGCATTGTGCCTGAATTTCCCGATGAAGAAATCTATGTAAAATGTGATGAAGATCAAATGGCAAGGGCATTCCGAAATATCATAATAAACGGTCTGAAATATTCAAAAAAGAAAATTACTGTTGCCTGCGAAACCAATCAGAAATATGTTTATATCCGATTCAAGGATGACGGTAACGGTATAAACCGTGATGATATTGAACATATCTTCGACAGATTCTACAAAGGCAGTGACGGCGGAACTGGCATCGGTTTGTCGCTTGCAAATGAGATTATACATCTTCACAAGGGCAGTGTAACAGCGTATAACTACCTTGACGGTGCCGTATTTGAAGTGAAACTGCCGATTATTGACTGATTATTTGTGCAAATTGCTGAAAATACAAATAATCGCTTACTTGTGACATTTTTGTGATGCTTTTTGACGAATTTTGTGGTATTATGGTAATGCGTTTGCAATATATAATATTTGGTTAACGAATTTATAATTTGATAATTAATATACAGATATATAATGAGGTGCAGCTATGAACAGCAGTGTGCTGGCTTATCTTGAAAACTCAGCCGAATACTTTCCCGAAAAATGTGCGGTAACTGACGAAAAGGTTTCCTATTCATATTCCGAGCTTGTAAAACTCAGCTCATCTGTCGGAACCGCCCTTTCTGAACTTATCACATCGGGAGATGCAGTAGGCATATATATGGAAAAATGTGCCGATGCGGTAGCGGCATTTTTTGCAACCGTGTACGCAGGCGGATTTTATTCTGTTCTCAACACGGAGCTTCCGCAGAACAGACTTCAGACCACAGTTTCCGTACTCAATCCAAAGGTGATTGTAACTTCTGAAAACTTGCTTGAAACAGCGAAAGAATATTTCTCTGAAAGAAAAATTGTGACCTTTGAAGATTTGGCAAAATCGGAGCCTGATTATGCAAAGCTTGGCGAAATCCGCAGCCATAAAATTGACACAGATCCGCTCTACATCAACTTCACTTCCGGTTCAACAGGCACTCCAAAGGGAATTGTTGTGTGTCACAGAAGTGTAATTGACTTTATTGACCATTTTACCGAAATATTCGGCATTGATAATAACGATGTAATAGCAAATCAAGCACCGTTTGATTTTGATGTGTCCGTCAAGGATATCTATTCGGCTGTTAAAACAGGCGCAACTCTTGTTGTTGTGCCGAGGAGAATGTTCTCCGCTCCTGCCGAACTCATTGATTTCATATGTGACCGCAGGATTACTGTTATGATATGGGCTGTTTCGGCTCTCTGCCTTATCAGCACATTCCATGCGCTTGACTACAGAACTCCCGAAACCGTTAATAAGATTCTTTTCAGCGGTGAGGTTATGCCGCTCAAGGCGCTTAAAAATTTCCGTTCACATCTTCCAAATGCAAAGTATGTCAACCTTTATGGACCGACTGAAATCACCTGTAACTGCACATACCATATTCTCGACAACGACTGCGACTATGCAGACGGTATTCCGATAGGCAAACCGTTCCCTAATGAAGATGTTATTCTTCTTGATGAGAATAATAACAGAATTTCAGAGGTTGGCAAAGTCGGTGAAATCTGCGTGAGAGGTACTGCTCTTGCACTCGGTTACTACTCAAATCCCGAACAGAATGCAAAGGCTTTTGTTCAGAATCCGCTTAATCCGTACTATCCTGAATTAATTTACAGAACAGGTGACCTTGCAAGATACAACGAAAACGGTGAACTTGTTTTCAGCGGAAGAAAGGATTTTCAGATTAAATATATGGGACATCGCATAGAGCTTGAGGAAATCGAGCGTGAGATGTCGGCTGTTGACGGTGTTGAGCAATGCTGTTGTATTTTTGATGAGAAAAAATCAAGGCTCAAGGGTTTTTTCGTAGGCTCAATTGAAAAGGACGAGCTTGCCGCATCAATGTCAAGAGATTTGCCTGCGTTTATGGTTCCGGGCGTTATCCGCAGGGTTGATGAAATGCCGCTAACAAAGAACGGCAAAATTGACCGTAAAAAGCTTGCTGAAATTGCAGGGGGCAGAAGAAAATGAACGAAATATTAAAGCAGAACAAAACTGCATTCTATGTTTTTGATGTAAAAACTCTCAAAGACAGAGTAGCATATCTCAGAAAAATGCTTCCCGAAGATGTTGCAATCTGCTATGCAATCAAGGCGAACACATTTATTACGGCAGAACTTGAAAATGATGTTGACCGCTTTGAAATCTGCTCACCGGGTGAGGCTGAAATCTGCGATTTGCTTGATATTCCCGACAAAATGATGGTGATTTCGGGTGTGTACAAAACTCCAGAAGTTATGGAAAATATGGTTGCAAACGGAAAATGCGACAGAATATTCACCGTAGAGTCACTTACACAGTTTAATCTTTTCAAAGAATTGTCCGAAAAATATAAAAAGAAAATTTCTTTGCTTTTAAGACTTACAAACGGAAGTCAGTTCGGAATTAATTCCGATGAAATCGAAGAAATTATTTCAAAAAGAAACGAATTTGAATATCTCGACATACTCGGTATTCAGTTCTTTTCAGGAACACAGAAAACCTCTCTTAAAAAACTCAAGAGAGAAGTTGACAAACTTGACAATCTTCTTATTCTTCTCAAAGAGAAATATGATTATACCGCAGAAGAGCTTGAATACGGCACAGGATTCCCTGCAGCCTATTTCAAGGAAGATACCATAAATGAGGACGAGCTTATCGGCGGATTTGCACAGCTTTTGAATGAGATGACTTCAAAGCCGAAAATCACGCTTGAGCTCGGACGAAGCATTGCCGCAATCTGCGGTAAATACTACACGCATATCGTTGATAAAAAGTGCAACAAAGGGGAGAACTACCTTCTTGTTGACGGCGGAATGAACCATATTGTGTACTACGGTCAGCATATGGCAATGAAACAGCCGTACCTTTCGGTTTGCGGAAAAGAAACTGAGCCGTGTACCGAATCATGGAATATCTGCGGTTCACTTTGTTCAATGAATGATATAATCGCAAAACAGATTTCTTTGCCTGATATTGAAATCGGTGATGTAATTTGTTTTGAAAACACAGGCGCTTATTGTATGACAGAGGGAATTTCTTTGTTTTTAAGTCGTGACATTCCCTCGGTTTATATAAAGAAGGAGGACGGAACATATCTTTGCGTCCGTGATTCCTTTGAAACATTTAATTTAAACAAACCCAATTACAGAAAGGAAACGAATTAAAATGGATGAACTTATTGAGATTTTAGAGGACATTAAACCGGATGTAGATTACGAAGGCTGCGAAAACCTTATTGACGGTCACTATCTTGACTCTCTTTCAATCATTTCTCTTATTGCTGAGATTGAGGATGCTTTTGATGTGACAGTTCCTGCAGTGGAAGTTGTTCCTGCAAACTTTAATTCAGTAAAGGCAATGTGGAGTATGATTGAAAGACTCCAAGAGGAGGAATAAGATGGATCTTCCATCATTACTGATGGCGGGCAGTCTTGACACGCTGACCTCATATTTTTCGGTAGCGTTTCTTGTCATTTTTCTGCCTGTTTCAGTTGTTGTGTATGCCGTCATTCCGCAAAAAGCAAGAAAGTATTTTCTGCTTATTGCAAGTTTTGCTTTCTTTTGGCTGATAAGCGGTCAGTTGATTGCCTATTTATGCCTGATAATAATGGGCGTCCATTATTTCGGCCTGTGGCTTGACCGTATTCAAACGCAAAAAAGTGCGGCACTAAAGGCTGTGCCTAAGGAGGAGAAAAAGGCTCTTAAAAAGGTTTATCTCCACCGCAGTCGCAGAGTTCTGTTGTTTGCCGCCGTACTTATGATAGGCGGTCTGCTTGTAATCAAATACTCACCGTTTTTTACAACAAATGTAAATTCGCTGTTATTGCTTTTGAATATTCCGATTCAGTTTGATATTCCGAGTTATATAATGCCGATTGGTATTTCATTCTTTACTTTGCAGGCTGTATCGTACCTCTTTGATGTTTACAGAGGACTTATTAAAGCAGATGACAACATATTAAGACTTGCGTTGTTTATGTCTTTCTTTCCGCAGATTGTAGAAGGTCCTATCTGCCGTTACGGTCAGACAGCCAATCAGCTGTGGAATGTAAAGCAAATTGAGTTTGAAAACTTAAAACTCGGTGCAGTCCGTATTCTTTTCGGTCTTATGAAAAAACTCGTAATCGCTGACAGACTTAATCCTATGATTAAGCAGATTTTCAGCCATTACGACGACTATCAGGGCGGAATAATCGCTCTCGGAGCAATTGCCTATACAATTCAGCTCTATTGCGATTTCTCCGGCACAATGGATGCCGTAATGGGTGTTGCTCAGATTTTCGGCGTTACAATGCCCGAAAACTTTGAAAGACCTTTCTTTTCAAAATCAATTTCAGAATTTTGGAAAAGGTGGCATATTACACTCGGCACATGGTTCAAGGATTATATCTTCTATCCCGTCACCATGTCAAAGCCGATGAAAAATCTTACATCTTCCGCACGCAAAAAGCTCGGCAACCACTTTGGTCCGTTGCTTGCGGGAAGCATAGCGTTGTTCTGTGTATGGTTCTGCAATGGACTGTGGCACGGTTCTGCGTGGGGTTACATATTCTTCGGTATGTACCACTTTGTGCTTATTCTGTCGGGCAACATCATTGCCCCTGCGGTTACCGCATTCAATAAAAAGCTTCACATCAATTCCGAATGCTTTGCGTACAAAGTGTTTCAGATAGTTCGTACATGCATACTTGTTGTTATCGGCGAAATGTTTTTCAGAGCAGAAAGACTTACAACAGGTCTTTCAATGTTCGGGAAAATGGTGACCGATTTCAGCTTTTCAAGCCTTAACTATGAGCTTATGAAAAAGCTTAAAATTGATATGCATGATGTTATGATCGTGCTTATTGCGCTTGCATTTATTTTTGTAATCAGCGTTCTCAATGAAAAAGGAATATGTGTGCGTGGTGCAATTGCAAAGAGAAATGTTGTTATAAGATGGGCGGCTGTTTACGCTCTTATTATGTTCATCATAATCTTCGGTGCTTACGGCAAGGGCTATGTTCCTGTTGATCCGATTTATGCGAACTTCTAAGGAGGTCTGATTATGAAGAAAATAATTAAGAGAATTGTCAGCTGTGTCCTGTTTGTTGCAATACTTCTCGGATTACTTCAGGTGTCCTCACTCATATTTCAGCCAAAGTCAAATGACAAGGCGGCGGGCATTCATTATCCGAGAGCAAACGGTATTTTCAGTGAACCTAAAGACAGTATTGACACTGTATTTATCGGTGACAGTGAGGTGTATCATTCGTTCATTCCGCTCTATATCTGGAGGGATTACGGAATTACCTCGTATGATGTTTCTTCTCCTGCTCAAAAGCTTGTGTACTCAATGGAATTTTTGAAAAAAACTTTTGAAAAACAAAGTCCGAAGATTGTGTTCCTTGAAACCAATGCGATTTTCAGAAAATCTTATTTTGAGGATGAAATCACATATAAGGCAGAGCAGATTTTCCCTGTGTTCAGATATCATGACCGTTGGAAGAATCTTCAGCTCAAGGATTTTTCGGCTACAGTTGAATATACTGCGAACGAGAATAACAAAGGTTATTACTTTACTAAAAAGTCTAAGCCTGCGACAGATAAGGCTATCAAGAAATATATGAAGTATTCCGATGTTTCTGCACCGATACTTTCTACCAACAAAAAGTATCTCAAAGAAATTGCGAAATTCTGTAAAAAGCACGGTACAAAACTTGTGCTGATAAGTACCCCAAGCACAAAGAACTGGAACTATCAGCGACATAATGCTATGGAAGCGGTTTCAAAGGATCTCGGTGTTGATTATATCGACACCAATTTGCTCCGTGATGATATCCCGATTGATTGGAAAAAGGATTCAAAGGATAAAGGCGATCACCTTAACTACAAAGGTGCTGTGAAGCTGACAAATTATATCGGAAAGTATCTTGACGATACAAAGCTCTTCAAAGATAAGCGTAACGATCCGTCATACGATAACTGGAATACCTGTCTTGATAAGTTTGAAAAGCAGGTCAAAAAGGGTACAAGTTCGGAAAACTGATTTATTTAGAATCTAAAATCTTTCCCCTGTGTTGCAATCCGATGCAGGGGAAAGGGAAAAGAAATATTAAAAAACTTTTAAAAAAGTATTGACAAAAATTCAGTTTTACCGTATAATCAATACTGCTCACGAAAAAAGTGAGAGATAAATGCGAGTGTGCTGGAATAGGCAGACAGGCACGTTTGAGGGGCGTGTGTTTCACGACGTACGGGTTCAAGTCCCGTCACTCGCACCATAGAAAAGACTTGATACTTTGCGTATCAAGTCTTTTCTATTTTATGCAAGCAAGCGATGACGGGACTTGAGGTAGCCTTGCGACCGCCGCCTGTGGCGGAAAAAGGGAGCAAAGCGCTGTCTGAAATAAGGAGCATAAGGAAGTGCATCCATGCACAACGCAATGCGACTATATTTCAGACGGGGAGAGAGTAACCGTAAAAACAAAAGTGGATAGAAGAAAACAACTGTTTTTAGGGAGAGCGTTGATGAAAGTATGATGATGAACAAGCCACATTGGCGAGGTTGTAAGTTTGACATATAGCAATCACCGTCACTCGCAGTTATCATTACAACAAATTGTAATAGGGAATATGACGGGACTTGTTTTTTTACCACATAATTTTTTTGTAGTCAGTAAGGGCGTTTATCGAACGCCCACAGGTAAAGTAACATATCTACAGCACCATACCTTGACAAGCAAAATCCGTTGTGATAATATCGTTTTGGCAACGGGAGTCCGTTAAACATATTTAATTTGGAGATATGAATTTATGGAAAAAGCAGTTTTATTTGACCTTGACGGCACATTGTGGCACACTTGTGATGTGATTTTGCCTGTGTGGAACGATATACTTAAAAAACATAAAGAAACAACAAAGCAAATTACACTTGAAGAAATGAACAGTTATATGGGAAAGACGGTTGAACAGATTGCGTCAATAATGTTGCCTGAGCTTCCGCTTGAAAATTCGGTCGCAATTGTAAAGGAGTGTTGTGCGGAACAGATTCCGTCACTTCGTAAAACGGGCGGTCATTTGTATTATAATCTTGAAAGTACACTTGAAATTCTTTCAAAGAATTATTTTCTCGGCATAATCAGCAATTGTCAATGCGGATATATAGAGGCATTTTTGTTTGCTCATAAGCTTGAAAAATATTTCTCCGATTTTGAAATGTCAGGCAGAACAAATCTGACAAAGGGAGAGAATATAAAGCTTGTTATGGAGCGTAACGGCATTGATAAGGCTGTGTATCTCGGCGATACAATCGGTGATCAGCTTGCCGCCAAAGATGCAGAAATACCGTTCGTGTTTGCATCATACGGATTCGGCACAACGGAAAATCCCGAATATACAATCAGTTCGTTCGATGAATTGCCAAAAGTTGCAGATAAAATTCTCGGCTGATTGCCAAACAATAGGATGATGTCGGGATACAGCCTATCCCGATGTCATTCTTGTAAAAGCATAAAGTTTCAGTTTTTATGCGTTTTTTGCAGATAGAGAAAAAATTATGTAAGAAAATTGAAAAAACTTTCAAATATGTGTTGACAAGTTAAATACCTTATGATATAATCTTGATTGTTGAGTTAAGAAACCGACAAAAATCTAATAAATGCGAGTGTGCTGGAATAGGCAGACAGGCACGTTTGAGGGGCGTGTGTTTCACGACGTACGGGTTCAAGTCCCGTCACTCGCACCATTAAAAGAGGATTGATGCTTTAGTATCAATCCTCTTTTAATTTGTACCAGCAAGCGATGACGGGACTTGAAGGCGACCGTTAAGAAAACAGTCCGGTGGACTGTTTTTAGGGAGAGCGTTGATGACACTTTGACGATGAACAAGCCGCATTGGCGAGGACGGAAGTTTGATATATAGCAATCACCGTCACTCGCAAGTTACCGTTATCAATTTGTATTAGTGAATATGACGGGGAGAGAGTAACCGTAAAAATAAAAGTGGATAGAAGAAATCAACTGTTTTTAGGGAGAGCGTTGATGAAAGTATGACGATGAACAAGCCGCATTGGCGAGGACGGAAGTATGACATATAGCAATTTTTCTATTTCAACAGGTAAAACCGCTGAAACACTTGTCGGACACAAACAAACACGGCTCAATGTTTTGGCAACCCGAAAAAATAAAAATACGGAACAGAAATCTGCTCCGTAAAAATTATTTAAAGAATATCCAACCTTCAACCTTGTCGCCGTCAACCATAAAAGCTTTTTCTGCAATTTCCGCAAGTGGCGAATCACTGTAACTGTCCGAATAAAAATTGTCAATTTTTCCGTCAGGAAAAGCCTCATAAAATCGCTTTACCTTTTCCTTGCCGTGACAGTTTACACCCGAATATTTTCCGCTGTGCATATCTACCTTTGATGCCATAAGGTTTTTTATTTTGAGCCTTTTGCAAACGGGTTTCAGCAAAAATTCGGGTGACGCCGAAATAATTACATCATCATCTTTCTTTTGTTCAAGGTAAAACGGTTTTATATTTCCTATGTATTCCTTCCAGAAATCATTTACATCCTTTTCAGTATCGCAATAGGTAAGAAATCTGTACATTTTTTCTTTAAAATCAGTTTTTGTACCTTTTTTGAATACATAGAATTTTAAAAATGCTCCCAAAATCGATGGGGCAAGAGTGAGTATTTTTTTATGCCTTTTAAGGCAGAATAAATAGAAGTCGGCTGTTGAGTCCCCATAGTAAATCGTTTTGTCAAAATCGTAAACATTCATAATATGCAAATTCCTTTTTAGTTTTGCAAATAATTTTTGACATTCAATTCTTAACAGAAGAGAACATCTGCACTATGATTATAATATGAGAAGAAAATTTTTGCAACATTTCCCGTTAATTAGCTCATTTTGGCTGATTATCCAAAGAATATACCGTTATTCTGTTGCTTTTAACTCTGTTTTGTTGTACAATATACTATGTATTATTGTATAAAGGAGAAAATCCGTGTTTGGTTATTTGCAGATTCAAAAGAGCGAACTGCTTGTTCGTGAATCCGAGGCTTATAAGGCTGTGTATTGCGGTCTTTGCAGGCAAATGGGTAAGGATTACTCCGTGTTTACAAGATTTACGCTAAGCTATGACTGCACATTTTATGCAATGCTTTTAATGTCGCTTAACCGTTCATGCAAAGGCTTTAAAGACGGCAGATGCACCTGTAATCCTCTTAAAAAATGCAAGTTTGCAACAGATTCCGGTGACGCATACAGAAAGGCTGCCGCATTTTCAATGATATCGGTTTATTATAAAATCATTGATGATATTCAGGACAGCGGATTTTTTAAAAAGCTGTTGTGCAGAATCATAAAGCCTTTCTTTTCTCATCAGAGGAAAAAGGCGGCAGATAAGTATCCCGATATGGACAAAGCGGTTTCTGATATGATGAAGATGCAGTATGATGCAGAACATTCTGAAAAGCCGTCTGTAGATATGTCGGCTCATCCAACGGCATTAATGCTCGCTGCTGTATTGTCGGCTGAGGCTCATGATGAAATTCAAAAAAGAGTTCTCTATGAATTTGGCTATCATATCGGCAGGTGGATTTATCTTGTCGATGCCGCAGATGATATAGAAAAAGATATCAAATCAAACGGATTTAATCCGTTTGTAAACAAGAAAACAGGTGAGGTAAAATCATCGGATTTTATAAAAGCGGTGCTGAATCAGTCACTTGCAAGGGCATATGATGCCTACAATCTTTTGAACTTTACCGATTTTAAGGGAATTTTAGATAATATGATGCTTTTGGGATTTCCTGCATCACAAAACAGAGTAACAAGCAAACTTGATACGGAGGTTAATAATGAATAATCCTTATGAGGTTCTCGGTGTGTCTGAAACAGCTACCGATGAAGAAGTAAAAGCAGCGTACAGAAACCTTGCTAAAAAATATCATCCCGATAACTACACCGACAGTCCTCTTGCGGATGTTGCGGAGCAGAAAATGAAGGAGATTAATGAGGCATACGATATGATTAATCAGATGCGTCAGAAGGGTAAGGGTACAGGCTCAACAGGCAGTTCGTCATATAACGCAAATTCTTCAAGCTCACAGTTCTACAATGTAAGAATTTACATTCAGAGAGGACTTCTTGATCAGGCTGATCAGATTCTTGAAAACACAGCACAGTCAATGAGAACCGCCGAATGGCATTATCTCAAGGGCATGATTGCATACCGCAGAGGTTGGTCTGAACAGGCTTTTTCATATTTCACAACTGCATGCAATATGGACCCTAACAACACGGAATACCGAGCCGCTCTTAACAATATGCAGAGCCAGAGAGCATACAACTACGGCGGTTATACTCAAACAAATCCTAACGCAACAGGTTCATCCTTCTGCGATATTTGTGCAGGAATGATGTGTGCAAACTGCTTGTGTGATTGTTGCAGAATGGGATGTTAATATGAGGAAAAACGGTATTAAAAAGGGGACAATGCGTATTGCGGTTTGCGGAATTATTGCGGCGCTCTCACTCGTTTTTATGATGATGACATCTCTTGTTCCAATCGGAACATACGCTTTGCCCTGTCTTGCAGGAATTCTCATTTCCTGCATAGTTGTTGAATACGGTTATGGATGGGCAATCGGTGTGTTTTGTGTAACTGCCGTGCTTTCAACGCTCCTTGCCGGCGATAAAGAGGCTGTTATATATTTCATTGCACTTTTCGGCTATTATCCGATTTTAAAGGGTGCTTTTGAATTTAAAATCAAAAACAGGGCAGTTCAATACATACTCAAGTTTGCGGTATTTAATGTTGCCGCCATCGGTTCGTTCTTTGTCGCAACATGGTTGTTGTCAATTCCGACAGATGAATTTACCGTTTTCGGTTTTTATGTTCCGTGGGCATTTTTGATTGCCGGAAATATTTTCTTTTTGCTCTATGATTATGCAATTACCGTCTTTGTTATGCAGTATGTTCGCAGATTAAGAGGAAAAATATTCGGTAATTTTCACAAGTAATTATAATTCAAAGAAGTTTTGAGAAGGTGGACCTAAATGAAAAAGCAAAAATTGTTTGTCCGCATAGTCTGCATAGTCCTTGTGGTTCTTATGGCAGTATCGGTAGGTGCTGTTGCAATAACTGCATTTTCGGCTAATGCGGCTCAATCAACCGAGGAGGTTTCCGCAAGCGTATCAGCAGGCGCATCAGGCTATATAAATGCGTCGTATGTAAATCTGAGAAGCGGTGCAGGCACGAATTATTCGGTTATAACCTGTATGGCAAAGAACACAAAATTTACTTTTGTTGACGGAAAGCTCTATAACTCAAAGTGGTACAAAATCAAGCTTAAATCAAATTCAAAGACAGGCTATGTTACAAAGGAATATGTTGCCGTAAGTTCTTCGGCAACGGCATCAAGCGTAACAGGCTATGTTTCTGATGATTATGTAAATCTCAGAAGCGGAGCAGGCACAAATTATTCTGTTGTTGGTTGCCTGAGAAAGAACACTAAGCTTACTTTTGTAAGCACTTCACTCTACAACTCCGCCTGGTATAAGGTTAAGGTTACTTCAACTGCTAAAACAGGTTACATAAAAAAAGACTATGTAAAAATGAACAGTTCAACCCAACCTACAACGAAGGCAACACAACCTACAACAAAGGCAACACAACCCGCAACTCGGCCGACTGCGTCAGCGTCAACCGTAAGCGGTTATATAACAGACGATTATGTAAATCTCAGAAGCGGTGCCGGTACAAGATATTCTGTCGTTGAGTGTATGCGATTAAATACAAAGGTTACTTTTGTAAGCACAAAGCTTTATAACAATGATTGGTATAATATTAAGCTTACATCAAATTCAAAAACAGGCTATGTAAAGAAAGACTATGTTAAGATGAACAGTCAGACACAGCCTACAACGACTCAGCCTACAACCACAAAACCGTCAACAGGTTCATCTGTTAAGCTTTCCGTATCAAGCAAATCAATTTTCACAGGCAACAGATTTGCAATCACAGCAACAGCGTCGGGAAGTGTTTCATGGTCAAGCTCAAATACAGGCGTTGCAACCGTTGACTCTCGTGGTATTGTAACAGCCAAGAAAGCAGGCTCTGCAACAATTACTGCGAAAAGCGGTTCGCATTCTGCAACCTGCAAAATTACCGTAAAATCCGGCTCATCGGTAAATATATCCAACAGCAATGTAAATCTTCCGTGGCAGAAGTCAATGCTTTTGAAATCAAGCACAAGCGGTGTCACATGGTCAAGTTCAAATACGAAAATCGCAACAGTTAAGAACGGTGTTGTTGACACGGTAGGCAAGGGCTATGTAACAATCACAGCCTCAACATCATATGGTGCGGCAACCTGTCTTATCCATGTTATGCCGAGGGAAAGCGTGCGTTTCTGCTATGCGTCACCAAACTCCGCTCCGCTTAATTCAAATGTAAGCTTTAAGGCTATTACCGACACAGGCAGGGTAGGCGTGTATTTTGTAGTTACAAACGGCTCAACCTCTTATAAGGTAACCGCAACAAGCAAGGTTAAAGACGGTAACTCCTATATCTGGACAGGTACACAAAAGCTTTCAAAATCAGGAAAATGGTCTGTTAAGGCATATTCTAAATTTAAAACCGAATCAAAGTATTACACCACGGCAGGCGGCGGTGAGGGCGAGGTGTTTGTAACCTCAACAACCAATAAAACCACCACAGCTTGTGCCGAGCGCAGAGCGAGTGATGAGGTAATCAAGCTTATTGCAAACTATGAGGGATTTCTCTCAAAAGTCACAGCAGACAGCATTACAACCGATCCCACACTCGGTTACGGTAAGGTTGTAATTTCAGGCGAACAGTTCTACAACAACATAACTTCAAATCAGGCATATGCTTATCTTTGCCAGACCGTGAACAAGGGCGGATATACCACCACAACAAATTCCTACCTTGTAAATAACGGTATAAAGTTCAATCAGCGACAGTTTGACGCACTTGTGTGCTTTGCATACAATGTAGGCAGCGGTGTGTTCTACAATGATTCCGAACTTCAGTCTGTTCTCTTGAACACAGGTTCAAGCGGTACTATCAAAGCAGGCGCTTCGGGTACGGTTACAGGTTCAGATGTAAACCTCAGAAGAGGTGCAGGAACTAACTACTCCGTTGTTACCCGTATGAACTACGGAACAAAACTTAAATTTGTTGATGGCAAGCGTTATAACACAAACTGGTATAAAGTTAAGCTTTCAAACGGCACAACAGGATATATCCACAAGGACTATGTTTCTGCTTCGGGCGGTTCAAGAGATTTGAATAATGTCAATAAGCAGAACCTCATTGATGCACTTTTGCAGTATCACCATGCGGCAGGTTCTTGCTATTGGGGACTTTTGTACAGAAGAGTTGACGAGGCGGAAACCTTCCTCTACGGCGATTATGACCGTGACGGTCAGCACAATTATCACAAATTCCATTTCTCATGTTACTCAAACCCGAGTTTCGGTATCTGATATTAATTTTTGCAAAGAAGGTCTTAAAATGAAAAAAATAGGTTTCATAGGCGCAGGCAATATGGCAACAGCCATTATAAAAGGACTTATGGCACAAAACGACGGCAAGGCTGATTTTATCAATGTTTTTGATGTAAGCGAAGAAAAGTGTGCCGCTATGAAAAATATGGGTGCAAATGTAATGACATCTGCCGATGAAATTGCAAAGAACAGCTCAATTGTTGTTCTTGCAGTCAAGCCGCAGAATTATCCCGAAGTTCTTGAGTCCCTCAAAAACAGCATTACAACAGCCAAAACCGTAGTATCAATTGCCGCAGGCATATCTATTGCATATGTAAGAAAAGGTCTTGAGTGTGACTGCCCTGTTGTAAGGGTAATGCCTAATACGCCTCTCTTGCTCAAAAAGGGTGCAACAGCCCTTTGTCCGTCTGAGAATATCAGCGATGATGACAAAACAATCGTTTACAATATGTTTGCAGGTAGCGGTGTTTGCGAATATATTGACGAAAGCCATATGAATGAAATAATTGCGGTAAACGGCAGCAGCCCTGCTTATATTTATCTTTTTGCAAAGGCTATGGCTGATTACGCAAAGAATTGCGGAATCGACTATGACAAGGCTATGAACCTTGTCTGTGCAACTCTTGAGGGTTCGGCAGCAATGCTCCGTGACAGCGGTGAGCCTGTTGAAACACTCATAGACAGGGTTTGCTCAAAGGGAGGCACAACAATTGCCGCTATGGATAAGCTTAAAGAACACGGTTTCTATGAGGCTGTTCTTGACGGCATGGACGCTTGTACAAAGAGGGCAGAGGAGCTTGGCAAATAATTTTGCCTTAACATAAAATGAATACATTCCTCATATATTTTAACGGACAACCAATGAGAGGAATGTATTTTATGAAAAGCATTGTATTTTCTTTTAAAAAGCGTTATCTTTTTCGCAGATCAAAGGGAATTTCACCGTCTGATGTCAGATTTTTTATAAGGCGATATTCCGTGGTGCTTATCTTTGTTTCGGCTTTTCTTACCGGACTTGTTTTCGGTTCAATTTATGCATCCAAAGCCGATAAGCAAATGCTTGATTCCCTTGATTTTCTGTTTACTACAAATCTTGATGCAAGGCTCGGTCAGAATGCTGTCAGCACATTTTGTGCCTGCTTTGCATCTGATTTTATATTTCTCACAGTTGTATTCCTCTTGGGACTTGCACCGTGGGGAATACCGTTTTTGCCGTTTGTTTCAGCATTTAAAGGCTTTGGAACAGGACTTACTGCGGCATATCTTATTGTTACATATTCACTTAAAGGAGCAGGTTTTTATCTGCTTGTTGTGTTGCCGGGAACATTTTTGTTCTGTCTGGCACTTGTAAAGCTGTCGGCATATGCTTTTGAAATTTCAAAACAGATGTTTTTCAGCTTAATCGGTCATTCTCATCAAACAAATTCTTTGAAAAATGAGGTGATTGATTTTTGTTCCCGATCTGTTTCGGCACTCATAATGACCTTTTGTTCAACCTTGCTGGACACGGCTTTGTGGTGCTTGTTTTCGGGAGCGTTCAATTTTTAATTTTGGAGGGCGCTATGGCATCGGAAAAGAACGCTGTAGCATTGACAGGATTTTTCTCGTCATTGTTTCACAATTTACCACGACTTTTGCTAACGAATGTGCTTTTTGCATTGCCGTTTGCCGTAATATTCGGAATTTTCTTTTTGATTAATACCCTTACGGGTCTTAATTCAATGTTTATATATTTTCTTACGATAATTCCGCTTTTTCCGTTTTATGCCGGCGTAACTCAGGTTACTTCCCATATGGTAAGGGGAGAAGAAAATGTTGATGTTTTCTCAAATTTCATCGGCGGAATAAAGGAAAATCTGCTCAGATTCCTTATACACGGCGTTGTGATGTATGCCGCTGTTTTTATCAGCTACTACTCAATTGTGCTTTATCTCGGACTCGGTTCAAAGAACGGAATGTTTTATGTTCCGCTTGTTATTTGTATTTTAATTGCAATTTTCTTTCTGTTTATGTTCTTCTATGTTCCGCCTATGACGGTTACTTTTGATATCAAGATGAAGGATATTTACAAAAACAGCGCACTTATGACAATCGGTGAGCTTAAACACAATCTGTTTGCAGTTTTCGGAATTTTTATTTTATTCCTTGTTTGCGCAACGGTGCTTATGTGCAGTTTTACTCCGGTACTGCTCATCATTTTCACAATTGTTCTTGCATTGTTCATTGTTCCGTCAATTTTATCTTTTATAATCAATTCTGCAGTTTATAAGAATATGTATTCAATGATTGTTGACAGGGATTCAAAGAGCAAGACAATTGATAAGAAAATGGAGAACAGACGCAAAGGTCAGTTCCGTGATGATGAAGAGCCTGTTGCAGAAGATTATTCGGATCTTGAAATTGATGAATTGGCTGACGGTGATGAATTTATTTTCTATAACGGAAAAATGATGAAAAGAAGTTATCTTTTAAAGCTAAAAAAAGAGGCTGAAGAAAGGAAGAACGCAAAATGAGCGGTAAACACGCAGTTAAAAGTTCAAAAAAATCATTGATAATAATTATTTGTGTTGTTGTACTTGTTGCAGTAATTGCAGGTGCGATTATCCTGTTTATGAATCTTTCGGGTAAAAATAATAATTCGGCAACAACAGTACCGACTGTGGCCGCTTCAACAACCATCGGTAATACAAACTCAACACAGAATGTTTCCGACTCTGTATCCGAAACCACACAGCCTGCAACCAAATCGGGTGAAGCTTCACAAGAGCCGACAGAACAGGGATACACAGCCGAAACATCTGCAAATGACAGTGAAATTGTTGTTCCGACAATCAGCGGAGAGAAGCAAAAGCCAAAATTCAGTGCAACTCTTATTCCGTACTATGCAAAAGACGAAAATTCTTCTGAAGAATATTCTTTGAGAGATCTTTTCGGTTCTGCTTATTCAGGCGGCGGATTTACTTTTAATGAGGACGGAACATTCATTGACGGAATCACAAGTGCCTCGGCAAATTCGGGTGCGTACATCGTTGAGGGCGACTCCGTTGTAATAACATATTCCAACGATAAAAATGTTATTGCTGCCGTAACCAAATGGAACGGTGATGTTCCTGCTGAAATTACCGTAAACTACGGTGGAATTATTGTATCCTTTAAGTAAAATATCGGTGATTAAATGAGTAAAAAATCTGTTAAAAAGCCTGACTATGCAAAATTTGAGGCTAACAGGGCTGCAAAAAAGAAGAATAAGAAAAAGAAAACAACAGCAATCGTTTCATCGGTTATTGCCGCCTGCGTATTTATCATTGGGGCAATCGTTGCCGTTAATGTGCTTTCACCGTCAGTAACCGCCGAGCTTACCTCGTCTGCATGGATTCCCGAAGGTGCTAAGAATGCGAGCGGTGATGAGGTTGAAATGAGTGAGGTTTACAACACAAATTACAGTGCTTATCAGGGTTCTATGTCATTTTCCGATGACGGCACTTTTACTTTATGGCTTTCGCCGGGAAGTCCGGATGACGGAACTCACAGCGGAAAATATACCGTGTCAGCTTCGGACAAAGTCAATTTGTCATTTGATGACGGAACAAATACTTCCGCCACACTCACACAGAAGAACGGTAAAGTTTCGGCTGTTGTGCTTAAATATAACAACTATGAAATCACATTTGTAAAACAGTGAATACTTAAAAAACAAAAGATATACGGTAAAATTTTCTGCCGTATATCTTTTTTATTTTCCTATATTCCGTCAAACAGACTTAGCTGTTCGGTTTTGCTTTCAAATTTATGCAAATACGAAAACACATTTTCAACTCCGAACATAATTCCGTGATTTCTGCAAACTTCTGAAATCCTGTTCATCAGAACATTATTGTTACTGCTCGTAAGCTGATATGAATTTCCGTATGTATAAATGTATCGTTCCTTCATATTCGGAAAGTGTTTGTCAAGCCGGCTGTAAAAATATTCTCTGTCACCGTCACGCAGAGTAAGACCTATGCCAAAGCATATTATTCCACGAACCTTTGCGTCAATGCAATACTTTAAAAGTCCGTCGATATTTTCTTTTGTATCATTTATAAACGGTAAAAACGGAGAAAACCACACAACACTCGGAATACCGTTTTCGTGAAATGCCTTGAGCGTTTCAAATCTTTCTTTAGTAACGGAAACATTCGGTTCAATTATTCTGCAAAGGCTTTCGTCTGCCGTTGTAAGCGTCATCTGTAATACAGCCTTGCTTTTATCGTTTATTTTCGTAAACAGGTCAATATCCCTCATAACAGATGCCGACTTTGTATGTACGGTTACACCGAATCCGTAGCGGTTGATTATTTCAAGACATCTTCGTGTCAGTTTCAGTTCTTTTTCAAGAGGAATGTACGGATCGCTCATCGCACCCGTACCAATCATACATTTTCTGCGTTTCCTTTTTAAAGCGTTTTCAAGCAATTCCGGGGCATTTTCTTTCACCTCAATATCTTCAAATCGGTGATTCATCTGATAGCATTTACTGCGTGCGTCACAATAAATGCATCCGTGTTGACATCCTCTGTAAATGTTCATGCCGTTTGCGGCAGATAAAATTCCCTTTGCTTTGACCTTATGCATATAATCCTCCGCTTATTGTTTGGCATCGACAAACCACCTGTTTTCCTCCAAAAACAGGTATCGTTCTTTGCCGAGAATATGGCAGGTGTAGCGTATTCCCGCACCGCCTGCTTTGAGAGATGCCGCATACCGCACATCGGAAATTTTGTCAATGCGGTATCTCCTTCCGTCATCCCACACAATATATTCGGGGATAAGATCTCCGTCACAATCAAATGTGGCAGTAACTTTAACATACTTTTTCATAGCTTGTTACCTCCATTAAAATCAGAGAAACATCTTTAATTTTTCGCCTACGATGCATCGTTATCATAAATATCCGACAGGATGAATTGTATGATCCTCCTTTGGGTTAAAATCCGAAAGCTCCTTGTCATCGAGCAAAACGGCAGGGCGAACAGCATAATTGCCGAATCGCTTTTTTAATCTGTCAAGTGTTTTGTCAAGCTGTTCGTTCTGAATAAGTCGCTTTTCATCACGCAAAAGGCTCATCTGGTGCGGCTGATCATCGTGAATAAAATCCGTAACGCTTACCCCGATACTTCTCAGCGGCTTTTCCATTTTATAGCTTTTTTTGAAAAGCTCAATAGCCGTATTTGTTATATCCTTTGTAAGATTTGTGTGGATTTCCGTTGTGTGCTGTCGGTTGAATGACATCAGCTCGTTGTCACGAATCGTAATGCAAACCGTTTTTGCCATAAATCCCTGTTCACGCATTCTTCTGCAAACGCTGTCACACAAAACGAATATAACCTGTTTTACATCGTTAAAGGTTACCATATCTTTCGGAGTTGTGGTTGAGTTACCGATTGACTTTACCTCGCTGTTTTCGTTCATAGGGGCAACAGGGGAAGAGTCATATCCGTTTGCAAAGCCGTAAATTAGGTCGCCCCATTTTCCGAGATATGACCGCAACAGCGTAACATCGGCGGTTGCTATATCTCCAATCGTATAAATGCCGATAGATTCAAGCTTTCTGCCCGTTGCTCTGCCAACATACAAAAGGTCTTTTGCAGGACAGTTCCACACAATATCTCTGTAATTTTCCCGTGTGATTTCTGTTATAGAGTCAGGCTTTTTATAGTCACTTCCGAATTTGGCAAAAATTTTATTAAAACTGACTCCGATGCTTACGGTTATTCCGAGTTCCTGTTTTATACGGCGATTAATTTCGAGTGCAATCTCTTTGCCGTTCATATTCTTATTGTCGGTAACATCAAGCCATGCCTCGTCAAGTCCGAACGGCTCGATTTTGTCGGTGTATTCACTGTAAATTCTCCTCGCCATTTTTGAAAATCGCTTGTACAAATCAAAGTGGGGAGGAACGGTTATGAGGTCGGGACATTTCTGCTTTGCCTGCCAGATTGCCTCGCCTGTTTTTATATTATACTTCTTCGCAATCTCATTTTTAGCAAGAATAATTCCGTGCCGATTTTCCGCATCACCGCTCACGGCAACAGGTTTGTTCCTGATTTCGGGATGATGCAAACACTCAACGCTCGCATAAAATCCGTTACAGTCGCTGTGAAGAATAACCCTGTCTTTTTTATATTTGCTTTTGTCAACGGCACAATTAATATTCACAACGCATCGCCTCGAACATTTGTTTTTATTTAATTATAGAACAAGTGTTCTATAAAGTCAAGCGTAATTTTGTCGTGTATATTAAAAGTAATGATACCAATGATATTAAAAATATTTCTAAAATACGATTTTTCTTTTAAAATTACATTGACATATACTTATATAGGTGATAAACTGGTACTAAGGTAGAATGGTTGTATTTAAAAATAGTTAATCAGGGACACAAATATAAATATTATAAAGGAGAAGAGTATGAAGAAAAAAATTAGAATAATTTCGTTGGTTTCATTATTGTTGTTGTCGATTTTTTCCACTCAAAGTGTATTGGCATCAGAGTCTGTAGATGATGAAAACGATAATGGTGGCTATGTTGCAGATGATACGGAACGTTTGGAAGTACCATTTGAACATGACGGGTATTCGTTGACTACGAAATATGACCCGAGAGAAAGTAATCATTTAACAGATATAAGAAATCAAAGCAATGTCGGCATTTGTTGGATGTATGCCGCTGCTTCCACAGAAGAACAATTTATTGCAACACGGTACGGTAGAAAATTTGATGTTTCTGAATTGCATGGTGCAGTTGCTTTATCTGACTGTATTAAAAAAGTAAATAAAAGTCAAATTGAACCGGGTTATTATGAAACTGGCCCTAATAGAAGTTCTACAACTGCAGTAGCTGCACAGTACATAACAAATTGGAATACTCCGATTTTCTATAACGATGTCCATAAGTGGTGCTCAAATATCAGCGAGGCAGAATATCCTTTATCTATTATGCAAACCTTTTATAATAAACACCATAACTGGATTGAAATAAAGGATGACGGAGATGCATTTACAGATTCAAAATCATTATTTAATCTCACGGGGTTTAGATATATTTCCAAAGATATGGATAATATTAAGTATGCTATTCAGAATTATGGTGCTGTTGGTGCGGGTATATTTTATAAGCCCAATATGGTGAAAAATGTAAATGGAAATGAACAAACTCTTAATAATTTGTCTGATGCTTATTTGAATCATGCTATAAGTATTGTTGGGTGGGATGATGATTTTTCAAAAGATAATTTTAGAAATGGTTATAAACCTAAAAGTAACGGTGCATGGTTGGTGAAGAATAGTTGGGGATATCAAGACATAAGAAGTGGATATATGTGGATTTCCTATGAGGATGCTACATTGAACGCAAAAAACAATCCGTTTGCAGTGACAACAGGAGTCCAACCTGCAGACGAAAGCGAATATATGCTCTCTTATGATTATTTACCAATAACAAACATGGTTAAACCAGAATATATTTTCAAAGATAGAGTGTTTTTGGCAAATGTATATGATGTGTCATCTTTTACTGATACTTATGATTGCATAAACAAAGTGATGCTATATTTAAAAGCTATTGATTGCACATACAACATAAGAATAATTCCGCTACAAGATAATTCTGTTCCGACTAATGTGAACGATTACCAAGTATTATCATCAGGCACTTACAGCGGTGAGGGTTATTTTACTGTAACATTAAGTAAACCTTTTGAATTTTCTTCTGGAGATAAATGTGCTGTAATTGTTGAAATAATACCTAATGGTAGTAATTCTAAAATTTATATTCCTTATGAGGGTAGTTATAATGCCGCAAGAGGTATTTCAAGTGGAGAAAGCTACTATTGCTTTGATAGCGGAAGTAATTTGAAGTGGCAGGATGCAGCAGCAAATGATGTTTACGGAAATTTTTGTATTAGACCTGTGTTGAAAGATACAGATAGCAAAGATTATTCTGTGTCTATTTTTCCTAATGCCGTAACTAATACAGATGAAGATGTTGCAGTTTCGTATGTATCTGATTATGAATTGTTCAATATATCTAACTCTGATAATAGAGTGTTGTATCAAGATACTGATTATGAAATTAACGATTGTACTGTCACGTTAAAAAAAGAATATTTAACTTCGCTTAACGGTAGATATCAGGAATTATATTTTAGATTTAATAATAATATAGTAAAAACCGTTGTGATAAATCCAAAATCCAAAATCAGCAAGGTTAGTATTGATGGAGTACCAATAGTTGGAAAAACTTTAAATGCAACTTGTATTGGCAATCCTATAAAAGATTCATATAATGTGAGTTATCAGTGGCAATCGTCAGTCAATGGTAATAATTGGTATGATATAAGCGGTGCTGTAAAATCAAGCTATGAAGTGACCGATAATGATTTTGGACGATATATCAGGGTGAAGATAACAGCCAAAAAATATGGAAATGTTGTTTATCCAACTACGGTATATTCAGAACCAACATCAATAAAAGCTGTCATATTAGGAGATGTTGATTTAAATGGCAGTATAACTATTACGGATGCTACCATGATACAAAAGTACATAGTCAATCTGATAACATTTAGCGAAGAACAAAAAGTAGCCGCTGATGTCGATATGGACGGTAACATTAATACAAATGATGCTACTGAGTTGCAGAAAAGGATATTTAATGTTTCTTAAAAAGTTACAAATAATACTTCAATAGGAGAATTGTTATGAATATTAAAAAAATAAGTGCTTTATTACTTGCTGTATTATTAATTGCAAGCACCGCCGTTTTTTCTGTTTCAGCGGTGTCACGCAGTTATTCGTATATTTATAATTATGCGTTAAAAGTAAAGATGGATATTTCATCTACCGGTGGAAAAAAGCCGTACGCATATTACTATTATGACCATAGTTATAAGTTGGCAGAAGAAATTTTATCTTTATCGGAAGAAACAGAGAGTATAGAATTACAAAATAAATATGATGAATTAAAGGATTTTTATGAGAATCCGTGGATAAGCCCAAGTGGTGCCGGCTATACTTGCTATTATGCTGTTAATGAGAAAAACGATAATAACTGGTACTCTGACGAAATTTGGAATACATTTGTTGAAAAAAGGGAAAAGCTTTTTAATGCCCTTAGTGTTAACAATCCGAATTTTGAACTTAAAGAGTATGGCGAGGGAATTTTAGATAAAGATTATACTATTAAACAACAGAAATACATAAGTGAATGTTTCTATGAATTATTGGAAGTTTTTAATACAATGACCTGTCAGAATATTGTTCTCGGTGATGTTAACGGTGACGGAGTTGTTAATGTAGTAGATGCTACGCTTGTTCAAAAATATATAGTAGGTGTGGTTGATTTTAACTGTGCACAGAAGTTGAGAGCAAGAGTGAATTGGAATGCCTTTCCCATAACTGTCAAAGAGAGCACTACCATACAGAAATATATTGTCGGTTATACAGACGTATATTTCTATACCGGTGGAATCGTTGAAAATGAAAGCGATTTTGCAACATCTTTGGATAACTGGGAGATTTGTTCTCAGTGGTAATTAAAGTTATATCAAAAAAGACTTCGTACTCTGTTGCGAAGTCTTTTTCTGTTTTAACATAACATTACGATTGATTACAGCTGTGTAACTGTCATTTACAAAAACGAGATATTGTGGTAGAATTTACAATGTTATATTATGTAAAAGTGTCGGATATTACAGATGTTTGTCCGAAAGCTATTTTGTATCGGAGGTTTTATTGATGGAAGCTTACAAAAAGGAATTCATTGAATTTATGGTTGATTGTCAGGTTCTCAAATTTGGCGATTTTGTTACAAAGAGCGGAAGAAAAACTCCTTTCTTCGTAAACACAGGTTTTTACAGAACAGGCGCTCAGCTCCGCCGTCTCGGTCAGTATTATGCAGAGGCTGTCAACAGCAAGTTCGGTCTTGATTTTGATGTTCTTTTCGGACCTGCATACAAGGGCATTCCGCTTTCTGTTGCCGCAACTATCGCAATCAGCGAAAAATACGGTCAGGATATCCGTTATTGCTCAAACAGAAAAGAAGTTAAGGATCACGGCGACAAGGGTATTCTTCTCGGCAGTCCTATCAATGACGGTGACAGGGTTGTTATCATCGAAGATGTTACAACAGCAGGCACTTCAATTGAAGAAACTCTCCCGATTATCAAGGCTCAGGGCGATGTAAACCCAATCGGTCTTGTTGTTTCCGTTGACCGTATGGAGCGTGGCAAGGGTACAAAGAGCGCACTTTCCGAGATTGAAGAAAAGTACGGCCTTAAAACAACTGCAATCGTAACAATGGCAGAGGTTGTTGAACACCTTTACAACAAGGAATACAAGGGCAAGGTTATTATTGACGACAAGCTCAAAGCCGCTATTGACGCTTACTATGAGCAGTACGGCGTGAAGGAATAACAGCCTTTAATTATTAATATTAATCAGTCGGGGCGGTTTTATCCGCCCCCAAAGTTTGAAAAAACTTATTTTGCGGTGGGGATAATATGGCACGGACAACCGATAACGAACACAGCGGTCATCGTGAAAGAATGCGTAAAAAGTTCATAGAAAACGGCTTTGATGTGTTTGAAACACATGAGGCTCTTGAAATGTTCCTTTACTATGCTATTCCGAGAAAGGACACAAATCCTCTTGCACATCGTCTGCTTGACCGTTATATCACTGTCGGCGGAGTGTGTGACGCTCCGATTGACGAGCTTATGAAGGAATTCGGTCTGTCTGAAAATGCTGCCGCATTGCTCAAAATGTTGCCCGAAATGGCAAGGCTTTATACCGAATCAAAGATGTCACATGATAATATCATCGACTATGAAAATCTCGGTAAAATATTTAAAGCAAAATTTATCGGTCGAACAAACGAATGTGTCGCTCTAATGCTCGGTGATGCAAAGGGTAAGATGATTTATTTTGATATAATTTCAAAAGGTTCACTCAATTCATCCGATATGCCCGTCAGAAAAATTGTTGATTTGTCACTTCGTCACAATGCCAAAACTGCATTTATAGCACATAATCATCCCAGCGGAACGGCTCTGCCTTCGGGAAGCGACCTTGACACAACAATAGTTTTGAAGAGTACGCTTGCAACTGTCGGAGTTGAGCTTATCGACCATTTCATAATAACTGATGATGATTATGTTTCTCTCCGTGAAAGCAGGCTTGCGGGGAACATCTTCTATTATGAAAAGTAATAATGTTCTTTAAAAGAAACATTTGACAATTTAAAACATCTGTTCTATAATTAAAATCGAAATTTTGTTCGGATATGTTTTCTGTTACAGGACTTTTGTAATAAAGAGCCTTGTAACAGGAAACATAATAAAAAAATCCGTATTTGGAATGTGATGTGTATTATGGAATTTAAACTTCATTCAAAATATCAGCCGACAGGCGACCAGCCGCAGACAATCGAAAAGCTTGTAAACAGTATAAATGCAGGCAACCGTGAACAGACGCTCCTCGGTGTAACGGGTTCGGGTAAAACTTTTACAATGGCAAATGTTATTCAAAAGGTTCAAAGACCGACCCTTGTGCTTGCACACAATAAAACTCTTGCGGCTCAGCTTTGCAGTGAGTTCAAAGAGTTCTTTCCAGAAAATGCGGTTGAATATTTTGTGTCATACTACGATTACTATCAGCCTGAGGCATATGTTGCACAGACGGATACTTATATTGAAAAAGACAGTTCAATCAATGACGAGATTGATAAACTCCGCCACAGCGCAACGCTTGCACTTTCCGAAAGACGAGATGTAATTATTGTTGCCTCGGTTTCCTGCATATACAGCCTGGGCGATCCTATTGACTACCGTAATATGGTAATCTCACTTCGTCCCGGAATGGAAAAGTCCCGTGATGAGCTTGTAAAAAAGCTTGTTGAACTGCAGTATGAACGCAATGATGTAAGCTTTACCCGTAATAAATTCAGGGTTCGTGGTGATGTGGTTGAAATTTTCCCTGCCGCATCAAACGATTCTATAATCCGTGTCGAATTTTTCGGAGATGAAATTGACAGAATTTCCGAAATCAATCCGCTTACGGGCGAACTCAAAGCGATTCTGAAACATGCCGCAATCTATCCTGCGTCACACTACATTGTGTCGGGAGATAAGATGAAAAAGGCTCTTGCGGAAATTGACAGGGAGCTTGAGGAGAGACTTGCATATTTTCGTGAAAACGGAAAGCTCCTTGAGGCACAACGACTTGAACAGCGTACAAGGTACGATATGGAAATGTTGCAGGAAATCGGATTTTGTACGGGTATCGAGAACTATTCAAGAATAATGTCGGGCAGAGCGCCCGGCTCATCGCCGTACACGCTTTTAAGCTATTTCCCCGATGATTTTCTGCTCTTTGTCGATGAGTCCCATGTAACGCTCCCACAGGTACGAGGAATGTTTGCGGGTGACTATGCAAGAAAAAAGAGCCTTATTGACTACGGTTTCAGACTTCCGTCTGCACTTGATAACCGTCCGCTCAACTTTGACGAATTCTATTCAAAAATAAATCAGGCTGTTTATGTAAGCGCAACGCCGGGCGATTTTGAGCTTGAAAAATCGGCTGTTGTTGCAGAGCAGATTATCAGACCTACAGGACTTCTTGATCCTGAAATTTCGGTAAGACCAACCGAAGGTCAGCTTGATGACCTTGTCTCCGAAATCAATATCCGTACAGCCAAAAATCAAAGAACACTTGTTACAACCCTTACCAAGAAAATGGCGGAAGACCTTACCGCATATCTTGAAAAGCTGGGTATCAGGGTTCGTTATATGCACCATGACATTGACACCGTTGAAAGAATGGAGATTGTCCGTGATTTAAGACTCGGAGAATTTGATGTTCTTGTCGGAATCAACCTTCTGCGTGAAGGACTTGATATTCCCGAGGTTTCTCTTGTTGCCGTACTTGACGCCGACAAAGAGGGATTTCTCCGTTCAACCCGTTCGCTTATTCAGATTGCCGGCAGAGCCGCACGAAACAGCGAGGGTACGGTTATTATGTATGCCGACAGCGTAACACCGTCAATGAAGGTTGCAATAACCGAAACACAGCGCCGCCGTGAAATTCAGAATAAATATAATGTTGAACACGGCATCGTCCCAAAGACTATTGTCAAAAAGGTCAGCGATATACTTGAAATTTCTACTCACGATGACAGTGAATTTAAGAATACAAAAAAGCTTTCAAAGGCACAAAAACAACAGTTGATAGAAAAACTGACAAAGGAAATGAAAGCTGCCGCAAAGTTGCTTGAATTTGAACACGCCGCATATCTGCGTGATAAAATCAAAAAACTGCGTGGTGAAAAATGATAAAGGAAGAGTAAAATGCCAAGAAAGAAAACCACCGATTATGATAATACCAGTATCACAACGCTAAAAGGTGCCGACCGTGTCCGTAAGCGTCCTGCCGTAATTTTCGGTTCGGACGGTATTGACGGCTGTCAGCACTCCGTGTTTGAGATTCTTTCAAACTCAATAGACGAGGCGAGAGAGGGTTATGGTAAAAAAATCACAGTTACACGCTATTCCGACGGCTCAATTGAGGTTGAAGATCACGGCAGAGGAATTCCCGTTGACTACAACGAAAACGAAAAGCGCTACAACTGGGAACTGGTTTTCTGCGAACTCTATGCCGGCGGTAAGTATAATAACAACGAGGGTGAAAGCTACGAATTTTCCCTTGGTATGAACGGTCTCGGTCTTTGTTCAACCCAGTACAGCTCCGAGTATATGGATGTTGATATCCGCCGTGACGGCTACCGATACACTCTCCGTTTTGAAAAAGGCGAGATTGTCGGCAAGCTCAAAAAAGAGCCGTACAGCAAAAAGGATACGGGTACAAAAATTCATTGGAAACCCGACCTCGAAGTCTTTACGGATATCGACATTCAGCCCGAATATTTTCTTGACATAATGAAAAGACAGGCTATTGTCAACGCAGGAATTGAATTTGTTTTCCGCAATCAAAACGGCAAAAGCTTTGATACAACAAGCTATAACTATGTAAACGGTATTGTTGACCATGTTGCCGAGGTAGTCGGTGAAAACGGACTCAGCTCAATTCAGCACTGGGAAACCGAGGTTAAAACCCGTGACCGTGACGATAAGCCCGAATATAAATGCAAAATGGATATCTCGGTTGCATTTTCAAATAAAGTGCATCTCACCGAATATTACCACAACTCAAGCTGGCTTGAACACGGCGGCGCTCCCGATAAGGCGGTGCGGAATGCCTTTGTTTACCAGATTGACAGCTACTTAAAACAAAATAATAAATATAACAAAACCGAAAGCAAAATCAAGTATGACGATGTTGAGGACAGCCTTGTGTGCGTTATTTCGTCTTTTTCAAGTGTTTCATCATATGAAAACCAGACCAAAAAGGCGGTTACAAACAAGGGTATTCAGGACGCTATGACTGCATTTCTCCGTCAGAGTCTTGAAATTTATTTTATTGAAAATCCGCTTGAGGCAGAAAAAATCTGCGAACAGGTGCTTATCAATAAGCGCAGCCGTGAAAATGCTGAGAAAACACGACTTAACATAAAGAAAAAGCTTTCGGGCAATCTCGACATAACAAACCGTGTTGCAAAATTTGTCGATTGCAGAAGTAAAGACACGGAACAGCGTGAACTGTTCATAGTAGAGGGCGACTCTGCTCTCGGTGCCTGTAAACAGGCAAGAAACCCCGATTTTCAGGCAATTATGCCAATCAGAGGTAAAATACTTAACTGCCTTAAAGCCGACTACGATAAGATTTTTAAGAGCGAAATCATTACCGATTTGCTCAAGGTTCTCGGTTGCGGTGTTGAGGTTAAGTCAAAAGCCAACAAGAATCTTTCAAGCTTTGACATGAACGCACTTCGCTGGAGTAAAATTATTCTCTGCACCGATGCCGATGTTGACGGCTTCCAGATCAGAACTCTTTTACTTACCATGCTTTACAGACTTACACCTACACTCATTGAAGAAGGCAAGGTGTTTATTGCCGAATCGCCTCTTTATGAGATTACATCCAAAAACGATGTATATTTTGCATACGATGAAGTTGAAAAGGATAAGTTCATTGAACAGCTCGGCAAGGAGAAATTCACAATTCAGCGTTCAAAAGGTCTTGGCGAAAACGAACCCGATATGATGAATCTTACAACAATGAACCCCGAGTCACGCAGACTTATCAAGGTTCTTCCTGCCGATGCAGAACAGACAGCGGAAATTTTTGATGTTCTTCTCGGTGACAATCTTCAGGGAAGAAAAGATTATATAGTAGAACACGGCAACGAATATATTGACCAGCTTGATGTAAGCTGATTGGAGGTGGAAATAAATGGCGAAAAAATCTTCAAAGACTCCCCGCAGAACTTCACCGTCAAAAACTCACGGTGTAATCAACGGTGCGGGTGAAGTAGTGGAACAGCCAATCGTTTCCACTATCAGAGAGAACTATATGCCGTATGCAATGAGCGTAATTCTCTCCCGTGCAATTCCCGAAATCGACGGGTTCAAGCCGTCGCACAGAAAGCTCCTGTATATGATGTACAAAATGGGACTTCTGAACGGCGGAAGAACAAAATCGGCAAACATTGTCGGTGCAACAATGAAGCTCAATCCTCACGGCGACTCTGCAATTTATGACACAATGGTTCGTCTTTCAAGGGGCTATGAGGCACTTTTGCATCCGTATGTAGATTCAAAAGGTAATTTCGGTAAATTCTACAGCCGTGACATGGCGTGGGCGGCTTCCCGTTATACTGAGGCAAAGCTTGATGCAATCTGCAACGAGCTGTTTCGTGATATAGACAAAGATACCGTAGATTTTGTAGATAACTACGATAATACAATGAAAGAACCGTCACTTTTGCCGGTTGCATTTCCGTCTGTACTTGTAAACGCAAACACAGGTATTGCCGTTGGTATGGCGTCAAATATCTGTTCATTCAATCTGCGTGAAATCTGCGAAACAACAGCGGCACTAATCCGTGATCCCGACCATGATATAAAGTCAACTCTGCCGGCTCCTGATTTTACAGGCGGTTGTCAGATTATCTATGACGAAAATGTCATCAATCAAGTCTATGAAACCGGCAGAGGAAGTATCAAACTCCGTGCAAAGTATGTCTATGACAAGTCTGCAAACTGTATAGATATACTTTCAATTCCTGCCACAACAACTTGTGAGGTTATCATTGAAAAGGTAATCGACCTTGTAAAGCAGGGTAAAGTCAAGGAAATTTCCGATATTCGTGACGAAACAGGTATTGACGGACTTAAAATTACAATTGACCTCAAGCGTGGCGTTGATGCCGACAAGCTTATGACAAAGCTTTACCGCTTTACAACACTCGAAGATTCCTATGCCTGCAACTTCAATGTGCTTATCGCTGGTGTTCCGAGAGTTCTCGGTGTAAGGGCGTTGCTTGAAGAATGGATTGCTTTCAGAATTGAGTGCGTCAGAAGAAGAACATATTTTGACCGCAACAAAAAAGCTGACAAGCTTCATCTTTTAAGAGGTCTTGAAAAAATTCTTCTCGATATTGACAAGGCAGTAAAGATTGTTCGTGAAACCGATGAAGAATCCGAGGTTGTGCCAAATCTTATGATTGGATTCGGAATTGACGAAATACAGGCTGAATATGTTGCCGAAATAAAACTTCGTCATCTTAACCGTGAATACATTTTAAAGCGTACAAAAGACCTTGAAGACCTTGAAAAAGAGATTGCCGAGCTTGACGAAATTTTAAAAAGCAAGGCAAGAATCAAGACAATCATTGTCAAAGAACTCAAATCAATTGCCGAGAAATACGGTCAGCCGAGAAAGAGTATCATAATCTATGACGATGTTGCAAGGTACGAGGAAGAGACGGTCGAGATTCCTGATTATCCTGTTAATCTTTTCTTTACAAAAGAGGGATATTTCAAGAAGATTACTCCGCAGTCGCTCAGAATGAGCGGTGAACAAAAGCTCAAAGACGGTGACGAAATTATTCAGGAGCTTGAGTTCACAAACAACTGCGACCTTTTGTTCTTTACAGACAAGTGTCAGGTGTATAAGGCAAAGGCTGATGATTTTGCACAGACAAAGGCAAGCGTCCTCGGTGACTATGTTGCCGCAAAGCTTGGCTTTGACGAAGGCGAAAATGCTGTGAAAATGGTTGCTACAAAAGATTACAAGGGTATGCTGCTCTTTGCTTTTGAAAACGGCAAGGCTGCAAAAGTTCCGCTTGAATCCTACGCAACAAAGACTAACCGTAAAAAGCTCACGGGCGCATATTCCGACAAATCTCCGCTTGTCGGACTTCTCTATATGCCTGAGGATGAAGAGGTACTCTTCAAGGCGTCATCGGGAAATATGCTCCTTGTTCACACGGGTGCACTCGCTCTCAAAACAACCCGTTCAACACAGGGTGTTGCTGTTCTCAAGCCCAAAAAAGGTCACAGACTTTTCAGCATAGAACGCTATAAAGACGGTACTTTTACAAATCCAAAGCGTTACAGAACAGGTTCACTTCCTGCAAGAGGTGCGTTGCCCGTGAACGATGATTCAAAAGACGAACAGCTTTCGCTGATTTGATTTTGAAAAAATTAATAAAAATCTTGTAATATCTCTTGAAAAAGCTGTGTTTATGTGGTATTATAAAACAGTTATTAAAGCAGGATTTGTTTTATTCGTATTTATTAAATGAAAGGAAGATAAAAATGAGCATTTGGGGCATTGTTTTAGGCGTATTGCTCGCAATCGTATCTGTTGCCATTATCGTTGTAATTATCCTTCAGGAGGGTAATCAGCAGGGTATCGGTGCTGTAACAGGTGTTGCCGATTCTTATTTCTCAAAGAATAAGGCTCGTTCGATTGATGCGTTCCTCTCACGCTGGACAAAAGTTTTTGCTGCAATATTCGTAATTTTTGTAATTGCACTTAATGTGCTTTCAAAGTTCGGTATACTGTAAGCATATTAACTTAATAATCAGCATAAAATTAACCGTCAGGGCAATCCTCTGGCGGTTTTACTTTTTATATGGAGTTGTTAAAAATGCCTTGGTGGGGAATATGTCTGATTATTTTTGTAACATTTATAACTTTCGCAATCTTGCACTTTCTCGGCAAAAACAAGCACCCGTTCAAACGCTCTCTGCTTTCAATGACTTTGGGAGCGGCAACATTGTTTGCGGTCAATCTGACGGGAGCTTTTACGGGCGTAACTTTGCCCATAAGCCTTTTATCACTTTTGGTATCAATAATAGGAGGAATACCCGGAGTAACGCTTATGCTCGGTCTTAATCTTTTTTTCTGAATAATCACAGAAGGGGCGGTCACATCGACAGCCCCTTAATTGTTTGTATGAAATTTTATACAATGCCGTAAAGTTCCTCAAGAGCCTCACCAACAGTTTCTTTGTCTTTGGTCAGGAGCGCAAGCATAATTTTGTACGCTTTTTTCGGATTGTCAAGAAAATTTTTTTTGAGAATAAGAGCCTGTTCCATTTCGGGAGCATAAATATCAAGCTTCATCAAATCCATATCACCGCCGGATACAGAACATTTAACAGTAAATCCGTTTGAACTTTTTACAATATCAACCTTGTTTTCAATCTCATTTTTCTTTACGGCAAGGAGCTTAACTGCACAAGCGTATGCCTTTTCTTTGATAGAGTACGCAAGAATGCTGTCAAGCTGTTTTGCAATTTCAACACCGTTTTCCGTGAGCGCATATGTTTTGTGTTCATCATCGGCAGGCACAAGGTTACCGTTTGTAACAAGGTCGTCAAAGGCGGAACTTGTTTCAAAATAATTGGCAAGTCCCTGCTTTAGAATTGCCTGTATGACGATTCCTTTGTCTATATTTTCTTTTACAGAATTATACAAATAACATATCAAGGTTTTAATTTCGTTTTTGCTTCTCATTCCACCGGGATTAATACCCTCGTCAAATGTATCGAAAGCCATAAAATCACCTGCTTTTGCTGATAGATTCGTAGTGACAGCTTAATTTGTGCAAAAATAACTTAAATTATATCTGTCTATTATTATTATAGCACATTATCTTCACAAAAGCAAAGATGTTGTGCGTATTTATTTTATTCATTATTAAGTAAATTTGCAAGAGTTACACTGTCAAGGTAATTATTGATTAAATTGTCAAGCTGTTGCCAGATAGGATGTGAGGGACACGATTCCATATGATTGCAATGTTCGTGAGTTTTTGAAGTGCAGGGAACAGACGCAAGGTCGCCCTCCGTAAGCCTGAGAATTTCACCGAGTGAATAATCTTTTGGTTCTTTGGTCAGCTTATAGCCGCCGCCCTTTCCTTTTACGCCCTCAAGCAGATTGCGGTCAACAAGGGTTTTGAGTATGCCTTCCATATATTTTTTGGAAATATTCTGTCTTTCTGCAATTTCTTTGAGCGGAATATATCTGTTTTGCCCGTTTTTTGCCAGATCGACAAGCACATACAGCGTGTAACGACCTTTACTTGAAATCAGCATAAAATTATCCCCTTTTGGCAAGGCTTGCATATTTTGTAAGCCTGTTTTGCTTATATACCTTGATTATATACAAAAAATGATAAAAATGCAATACCAACCCATTGACAAAATGGGTTGAAAAGGTTATATTTTAATTATCCACTCCTTTGGTGGGTTGATAATATAACAAGGTGGGATTATGAAATGGCAGACAAATTACTTGATGTAAACGATTTGACTGTAAGTGTAGAGGAAAAGGAAATTCTGCACGATATAAATCTTAGTATAAACAAAGGTGAAACGCATGTGCTTATGGGACCTAACGGTGCAGGCAAGTCAACGCTCGGATTTGCACTTATGGGCAGTCCTAAATATACGCTTAATTCCGGCGAAATACTTTTTAACGGAAAAAACATTAACGATGAAACACCCGATAAAAGGTCAAAGGACGGAATTTTTCTTTCGTTCCAAAGTCCTCTTGAAGTTCCGGGGCTTTCACTTTCATCATTTATTCGTAACGCTCTTGAAAAGAACCGTGGCAAAAGAATCCGCCTTTGGGACTTTAAAAAAGAGCTCAGACAGGCAATGGAGCTTTTGCAGATGGATCCGTCATATTCCGAGCGTGATCTAAATGTAGGCTTTTCGGGCGGTGAAAAGAAAAAAGCAGAAATTTTGCAGATGCTTTTACTCAATCCAAAGCTTGCAATTCTTGACGAAACAGACTCGGGTCTTGATGTTGATGCGGTTCGCACAGTTTCAAAGGGCGTTGAACACTATCAGAAAAACCGTGACGGTGCATTGCTCATCATCACACACAGCACAGGTATTCTCGAATCTCTAAAAGTTGATTATACCCATATTATGGTAAACGGCCATATAGTTAAAACAGGCGACGCATCGTTGATTGATGAAATCAATGAACACGGTTTTGAGAAGTATCTTGAACTTTATGCAGAAAAGTTCTGACGGAGGTATTAAGATGAAAGAAAGAACATATGTCGATGATGTTGACAGAAGTGTCTACGATATCAAAGACGAAGAAAATGATGCCTACCGTATCAAATCAGGTCTTGATGCCTCAATTGTAGAAAAAATTTCAAAGGAAAAGAACGATCCCGTGTGGATGCAGAATTTCCGTTTGCAGTCACTTCAAATTTATAATGAACTCAAAGTTCCAAACTGGGGACCGCCCATTGACGGACTTAATATGGACGATATTGCAACCTATGTCCGTCCGAACACAAGGATGACCGCAAAATGGTCGGAAGTCCCCGAAGATATCAAGAATACATTTGAAAGACTCGGTATTCCTCAGGCAGAGAGAAAGTCCCTTGCAGGTGTCGGAGCACAGTATGATTCCGAGCTGGTGTACCACAATGTTCGTGAAGAGGTTGCCGCACAGGGCGTAGTATATACCGATATGGAGAGTGCGTTAAAGGGCGAATATGCCGACATGGTAAAAAAATATTTTATGAAACTTGTCCGTCCGAATGACCACAAATTTGCCGCACTTCACGGTGCAGTATGGTCAGGAGGTTCGTTTGTATATGTTCCGCCGGGAGTATCGGTAGAAATTCCGTTACAGTCATATTTCAGACTTAACGCACCCGGCGCAGGTCAGTTTGAACACACGCTCATTATCGTTGACGAGGGTGCAGACCTGCATTTTATAGAGGGTTGTTCTGCTCCGAAATATAACATAGCAAATCTTCACGCAGGATGCGTTGAGCTTTTTGTAAAGAAAAATGCAAGGCTCAGATATTCAACAATTGAAAACTGGTCAAAAAATATGTACAACCTTAACACCAAAAGAGCGCTTGTTGAAGATGGCGGTACTATGGAATGGGTATCGGGTTCATTCGGTTCTCATGTGTCGTATCTTTATCCTATGACAATTTTAAAAGGCGACCGTTCAAGAATGGAGTTTACGGGCATTACATTTGCAGGAAAGGGACAGAACCTTGATACAGGCGCAAAAGTAGTTCATATCGGCAAAGAAACATCTTCGTTTATGAACACAAGGTCAATTTCAAAAGACGGCGGTATCAGCACATTCAGAAGCTCCGTTGTTGTAAACAAATCTGCCGAAAATGCAAAATCTGCCGTTTCATGTCAGTCACTTATGCTTGATTCAAAGTCACGCTCAGATACTATTCCTGTAATGGATATCAGAACTCCGCACGCAGATATCGGTCACGAGGCGAAAATAGGCAGAATCAGCGATGAGGCTGTATTCTACCTCATGTCAAGAGGTCTTAGTGAAGAGGATGCAAGGGCGATGATAGTCAGCGGATTTGCAGACAATGTGTCAAAGGAACTTCCGCTTGAATATGCGGTTGAAATGAACAATCTCATCCAGCTTGAGATGAAGGGCAGTATCGGATAAGGAGGACATTATGGTTGATAATAAAGACTTAACAGTGAACTTTCTTCCGTCACCCACTTGGAACCGATTGGGAGTGAATCGGGCAAAAATCCGAAATATTCCCGTTGACGGTTGGAACAGTATTCCTGTTCAAAAAGAAATAATCGAAAAATATACAAATATTTCAGATTCAAAAATCTGGGATTCATTTGTAAATATTCAGACAGGTATGGGCGAGGAGATTGACGAAATCTCAAAAATATCACAGCCTGAAAAAATCAGAATATCGGCTGATAAAACAAAAAGCGAAAAGCTGTTTTTTAATTGCAAAAACGGTGAAAACGCTTTTGCAGATGTAGAACTTTACGCTCCCGAAAACACACAGCTTACCGTGTTTATGACAATGCAGTCAGCGTGGAATGCAAACGGTATTTGTGCCGTAAGAACGAAATTTAAAGCTGAAAAAGGCGCAAAAATCAGACTCGTACAGCTTAATCTCCTTTCGCAAAATTTCCGCTTTATAAACGATGTCGGTGCAGAATGTGAAGATAATGCAGCCGCAGAGATATTACAGCTTTTCATCGGCGGAAATGAAACCTATACAGGCACAAAGACAACGCTTTTGGGCAGGCAGAGCAATCTTGACCTCAATGTCGGCTACTATTGCAAGGACGAGCAGTTGCTTGATATGAACTATGTTGCCGAGCATATCGGCAAAAAGACCGTCAGCTCAATGAATGCCGGAGGTGTCTTGAGAGATAAAGCACATAAATTATTCCGTGGTACAATTGACTTCCCACTCGGCTCATCGGGTGCAAAAGGTGACGAGAACGAAGATGTTCTCATTTTAGGTGAAGATGTAATCAATCAGACCGTACCGCTCATTCTTTGTGCGGAAGAGGATGTTGAGGGCAACCACGGTGCGTCAATCGGCAGACCGTCTGATGATGTGCTTTTCTATCTTGCAAGCAGAGGCCTTGACGAAGAAGAGGCTTGTAACCTTATGGCTCGTGCAAAACTTGACGCTTTATGCTCGAAAATCGGTGATGAGGAGCTTGAAACGCTTGCAAAATCCTGTCTGGAGGAGGTTACAGGCTATGCAAATGAAAAACTTTAAGGAAGATTTTCCACTTTTGCGAGAAAATCCTGTAGTCTATCTCGACAGTGCCGCAACTGCTCAAAGACCTGAATCAGTTATAAATTCGGAAATGGAGTTCTACAAAAAATGCAATGCAAATCCTCTGCGTGGACTTTATGATTTGGGTTTCAAAGCAACCGAGTGTTATGAGCAATCCCGTGAAACAGTCAGAAAGTTCATTAATGCAAGGTCGGAGCGTGAAATAATATTTACACGCAATGCAACCGAAAGCCTCAATCTTGTTGCCTACAGCTACGGAATGAATTTCCTAAAAAAAGGTGACGAAATTCTTGTCACTGTAATGGAACACCACAGCAACCAGTTGCCATGGAGAGTTGTTGCAGAAAAAACAGGCGCAGCGGTAAAGTATATTGAATGCAACCCTGACGGCACAATTACCGAAGAACAGCTGAAACAGGCTTTTTCGGAGCGTACAAGGCTTGTGGCAGTAACTCACATATCAAATGTACTCGGTTGCAAAACTCCCATAAAGCGTATTACAGAGCTTGCAAAGGAATGCGGTGCAGTTGTTGTGCTTGACGCATCACAGAGCGTTCCGCACATTCCCGTTGATGTTCAGTCGCTTGATGTAGATTTTCTTGCATTTTCCGGTCACAAACTTATGGCACCATTCGGAATCGGTGTATTATACGGCAAAGAAAGCCTTCTCGAAAAAATGCCGCCGTTTTTAACGGGCGGTGAGATGATTGATTCCGTTACAAGGGACAAGGTTATCTATTCCGATTTACCGCACAAATTCGAGGCAGGAACGGTAAATGCGGCAGGTGCATGGGGTTTGAAAACCGCAATTGAATATATTCAAAATATTGGTTTTGATACAATCGGCGCTATTGAAGAAGAGCTTACCAAAAGAGTCTTTGACGGACTTATGAAAATTCCTCACATCAATATTCAGGGAAGCAACAATCCGAAAGAGCATTGCGGAATTATCAGCTTTACAATTGACGGAGTTCATCCGCATGATGTCAGCAGTATTCTCGACGCTGACGGTATTGCAGTCCGTGCAGGACACCATTGCGCACAGCCTTTGATGGAATTTTTAGGCATTCCGTCAACAACAAGGGCAAGCATTTATTTCTACAATACGAAAGATGACATAGATGCATTTTTGAACAGCGTGTCATCTGTCAGAAGGAGAATGGGATATGGAAAATAACAGAAGCTTTTACAATGAAATCCTGACCGATCACAATCTTCATCCAATGCACAAACATCCGCTTGATACGGCAACGGCAAGCCTTGAGGGTGTGAATCCAAGCTGCGGTGATGACATTGTGCTTAATCTTAACATCAAAGACGGTGTGATTACAGACGGTTCGTTTACAGGTGACGGCTGTGCAATTTCCCAGGCGTCAGCCGATATTATGCTTGATTTGATTATCGGCAAAACAGTTGATGAAGCCGAACATCTGAAAGATATTTTCCTTAAAATGATTCAAGGCAAAGCAACTGACGAAGAAATTGAAGAGCTTGAGGAGGGCGGAGCATTGTCTGACATTTCTCATATGCCTGCCCGTGTAAAATGTGCAGTTCTCGGTTGGCACACATTTGAAAACATTGTAAAAGAATAATTTACTGAATTTAATATTTTATAAAACACATTCGGGGAACAGATAAAATAATTTCTGTTCCCCGATTTTTATTTAAAGAATCGGGATTAATGTATTAAAATAACTAATACAAATCTTGACAAATATTGCTTTAAAATAGTATAATAAAATTGCAAAGAGGTAAAGTAAGTTTATAATTCCTATGTAAGCACTATTGTTCGGAAGGATATTGTAAAATGATAAAAATCAGCGATGATAAAATTAAATTTAAAAGAAAAATTTACAAACAGAAAGAAATTTATTACATTACATATAAAAAATACTGGGACGGTGGTTTTGATAATGATGCCTCGTTATCAGAGAAGGCGGATTTTTACCGTGTCGCAAATTTATTCAGTGATGCAATTAAAAAGATAGTTTCCGCTTTAAACGATTATATCGTAATCGGTAATAATTTTTCGCAAAAAGAATGTATGTTTGAAAGTTGGTCGGACAAGAAAAGCTATGATTGCTATAACAATCTCAGAAGTTATATAAAAAAGAATAAAAGCTACGCACTCAAATGTTCCGAAGATGATTTGATTATAGACTGTATCGTAGAAAATAACTTCAGGTATCTCGCTTGTATAGATTTGTATCTTCCGAACAGTAAGGTCATTTTGCAACCGACCTGCCATTCCGAACTTTTTATATACGCAGAGGACTACAATAAAATTCTGCCTGTATTGAAAGAAGTTACAGATAACTCAAAACTTGTGTTGTCAAAAAATGCCTTTGATTGGAAATGAGGAAGAAGTATGAAAAAATCATTTGAATATATTATTAAGATTTCCGAAACTGATTTTTACGATAAACTCAAAAAGCATACTGCTTTTAATTGCAGTTCTTCTTCATACGATAATGGATATGAATTTTACTGTGATAACCCTAAAAATATTACTGATTTAAAAGTTACATCTACATCACTACTTTCCCGTGAGGGCATATTAGCTCCATTAATAAAAATTCAAACAAAACAGCTTGACGAAAACCTTAAAGTAAATTTGACTTTGCAATCAAACAAAATATATTACTTTTTGGCTGTTTTATTTTCTTTGGCGGGAGTATTATTTGGTTTGATTACATACTTTAGTCTTGCAAATTTGTGCCTTGCAATGATCATTTCAATTGTATTTATTTTGATTATAAATTTGGTTTTCTTTATAATTGCAAAAAGTAAAATCACTGATGCAAAAGAACGCTTTGAAAGCATGATGATTTTTAACGGTCATTACTGCTAAAATTATTCACTCTTCCTTGTTATATATTCCAAATTTGCCGACAAAGCCGCATAATTTGTTGCATATTGGATTTTTATAGTTATAATTAAATTGTTAAAATTATAATATCTGTTTTTGATTTTAGAAGTATGGTATGCTGATAAAATATTTAATGATATTTGCTGTAATATAGACTTATCAAAATTTGGTGTTTAAGGAGAGAGTTATGAAAACCAAATTAAATTGCTATTATATTCTGAATACCCTTTTATTAATAAGCGGTATTGCTTTTGATTTCATATTGTTCTTGCATCCGTTTTTTATTTCTGTTGCAATGAAAATTATTATTGCAACAGTATTGTGTATTGTGGTGATTTTAGATATATTTGTTTGTAAACAATTACTGTCTGAGGGTAGTCCAAAAATGCCGAAAACGGAGTCGATTTTTGTATCTGTTCTTACATTTGTTTTGTTAATATCACAAAGTATTTATCTGACAATTATTACACTTATGGGTGCAAATGAAATATTAGGTACGATAAAAGCTATTCATTATGTTGTGTTAATTTCAATAATTTTGTTAGTTGCAACTCGACTGCATAATAAGTACATAACTAAAAAACACACTTTAGCTTTTGGTATTGATATTATAGCAATTGTGATGTGTCTAATCATTTTTGCAAATTGCGTTTTGTGTCTTATAAACGGGAATGATTTGTTTAGTTATATTGCAATTAATGAATATAACAAATTGAACTCTTAATGAGGTGATATTATGCCGGATTTCAAAAAATTAAAAAATAAAATCAAACACGGAGATTTTCAGTTTGTATATGACGAACTTAAAAAATCCGACTTTGAATATACACTTGAGAACATTGAAAAAGAATTTTCATCGGTTGATAACCGAGATATGTTCTGTTATCTTCTTTATGTGGTTTCAAATGAGAATACACCCAAGCATACAATTCTGTTGTGTGATTATCTAATGTATTCAGGTACATTTTTCTACAATCGTGAAACAGTAATTCGATATTTGCTCGACAATTGCCTTGTTAAAAACAGCAATGATATCACGCTGATTGAGTGGATTTTGTCAATGTATGAATACAACCCCGATTCACCGTATAATGAGAAAGAAATTGCAAATTTCAATTGCATTTACGATTCTTTAAAATGATGGTGTTAACTATGAAAAATTTCAATTACAAAAATATTAAGTCGGTAGAAAAAATTCATTTACTTTTGTTGTTATTCATTATAATGTCTACGATAATTAATTTTATTGTAAACTTGATGAGTTGTACCGAAAACATCTTTTTGACAAGTCTGTGTTTGCCGATTCAGTTTGTGTCAAGGTTTGTTGTAAGTCATAACCCTTTTGAAATTTCAGTTTCAATTGTTTTAATAGCTGTAACTTTAATTATGTTGTTTTGGCTGTTTAAAATGTATTCATCGGATAACATGAAAAAGTGGCTTGCAAGCGGTATAACGGCAATTTAGTGCTTGCTAATCGGCTCAATTATACCTATTTTGCTTGATTCCGATTTAATCGGTCAATCTGGAAATAATCTCACATATGAAGAAAAAGCAAACGAACTTCTTTTGTGCGTATGGTTCGGAATTGCTTGCTCCATTTTCTGCGGAATTCTCTTTTTTATTCAAATTTCAAAGTATGCAAAATTTATGGATAGGAAATATGACAACCCTATGAAGGCTGTTGCATATGCAGAAAAGAAAAATAAAAAGGAATATTACCATACCTTGAAAAAGCCTTTGATTTTGCCGACTGTTTATGCAATTATTCCGCCGATTACCTGTAGTTTCCTAATATATTTTGGTGTCAAGTCTGCATTCCTCATTTGTTTTATTTATGTGTGTTTAGGTATAGGTATAGTGTATCATACGGCATACAATATTTCTGATTTTATAAAATTGGAAAATCAAAACATAAAAGTAACATCAATCCAAAATTATAAATGCAAACTAATTGTAATGCATATACTGCTGATGTTGTTGTATTGCATTTCATTGGTGATAATATTACTTTGTATTTAAAATATCGAAATCAGATAGGAAGTATACTATGGGAGATTGCCTTAAAAATTTATTTGTGCAACAATTTGATTCGTTTATGGCAGAACACGGTTATACGCAAAATATAAATTGTTTCAGTAAACTTTATAATGATATCTTTGCGAGAGTGTATCTGTTATATCATTATGATAAAAATTATGACGAACTGCAATTTGATGTCATTCATAGTTTTACTCCGTTAATATTTGAAATTGATGCAAAGTGTATCTATGACGGAGAAGATGATTTTTCATTAAGCCGTTTGTCAGGTGAGGAATATATTGCCGATGCAACCGATAAATCAGATGTTACAAATTGTATTAGCAGAATGTTTTCAAAATACAGTGAATTATATGAGTCATTTTTTAGTGCAAAATCAGTTTCCGAATATCTTGACAAATATCTGATGTATGACAAATTAATCTGCTCAGGTAAGGAAAAGATAGAAGAAACTAATGATTTTTTGGGATTAGACTTCATTTATATTTATTTGTATTTGAAAGAATATAACTCGGCAGAAAATGAAATTGAAAAGTATCTGAAAATGCTAAATGACGATATGAATGATTTAAAAAATTCCGCACCGGTCAATTATGACAGAATCAGGGAATATGAAACAGATATATCATATTTTAAAAATCTTAAAAATGCAATTTTATCTGATAATGTCAATGTACTGAAAATTGAAACGGATAAAATGAAAGACAATATAAAGATAAATCAAACAAAGCTGAAAAATTTATGAGGTGATACGATGTATTCGGAATTATTAAAAGCTTTTCAAAGCAATAAAAATTGCAGTTTTTATACAGATGATGAATGTGACAAGTTTATTTACGGCAAGATTATTGCACTTAACGAAGATGAGGTTGCAATTCAAATGTACAATACAGACGGGACTTGTGACGGTGTAATTGTAAAAACAGTATCAGATTTCTTCAGAATCGAGTATGATTCAAAATATAATCAAAAAATGGAGAAACTTATTGAAACTGATACTTTTGAAGACAGCGTTGAAATTGACGGTAACGCTGTATTTGATTCTGCAATAAAATCCGCAATCATTAAAAACTTCGTAGTAAGTATAGAATTGCTACACAGCGGTAATGAGAATATCACGGGATTACCGTTGTCGCTGGAAAACGGAATCTGCACCGTCAGACAGATAGACGATTACGGTTGTGATGACGGAGTAACTTCGTTTGTATTCAATACCGCAACGCAAATTACAATCAATGCAAAGTATGAAAAATTACTTTCAAGATTAATGAACAAGTGATAGGGGAAAATGAATAATTTGTTATTTGAAAAAATATGGGAAGATACTGATTTGTCTGCGGAGTCATTTTTCTCAATAGGGCTTGCTGAATACGATAATCTCGGGCACTATAAGTTCGTACTGAAATTCGGTTTTCAAAATGACGATAGCAAGAAATACGGTTGTTCATTTCCAATAACGACCGAAACAGGCTTGTTATTACATTTTGCCCAAAATGTGTTGTTGCTCAATAAAGATAATTTTTTTGAAAGTTGTATGCTGAATGGTAGGTTGTGATTATATGGAAGGTATTGCTTTTAGCGTAAGTGTTAATCATGTTAATGGCTCTCTGTTGGATTTTACTTTTCTTATTCCGTATGGATTGTATTTACTGTTGTGTTTCTTGTTAAAAGAGTTTATTAATTCACTTTATTATAAGTCTATTGAGTCAGAAATATCTATCTCAAAAAAAAGACTTACTGTAATTAAACATTTTGTATATGATACTTTAATAGATTTACAAAATAGTAAGTTTGTACTTATGCTTGATGAAGGGACTAAAAAAATTTCTCCCGCAGTTTATACAAAGCGAAACGGTAGGGTTTCTATGATTAACCGAAATGCCGAATATACTGCATTTGAACACATTGAACTTTCGGATGATACTTATTCAGGTGAATATACCTTTATCAGAATTTGCAAAGTAAAAGATAGGAAAACCGGCGAACAGGTTCTTTTTGTGGCAGTACCTAATCGTGAAACGGATATTCTCGCAGATTCCGATTCTGCACATAAAGCCGACAAAACCGTAACTTTCGGCAAATTCAGAATATTCTGTTTTGTTGAACCTGAAAATAATTCCTATACTGATTTGCTTGTTGATTTCGAAAAGATTCATCTTGAAAAATCTAAAAGAAAAGGTATGTACTTTATCGGTTTGAATGAGGTGAAAAAGAAAAAATATTAATAAGTATTGCTTTTTATAATGTCTATTGATACAATACAATCAGAATGTGTATTTTCATTGCGTAAAAAGCGTATATACAAAAAAAGACCGACTTCAAAATCAAATTTGAAATCGGTCTGTAAATTTTAAAAATATCCGAACGGAATTTGTACTATTCGATTACATCTTCGGCTATAACAGCTTCCTGTCTTTTGGTAATCTGATGGTCTTCATGCAAAACAATGCAGTATGTAACAGTTGATATGAGTGCAAGAATAAGTACAACCGCAATAAGTCTTTTGATGTATTTGCCTGTCCTTATTTTCTTGACAACATAGGGAATCCCCGTTGCTGAAAAATATTGCGAAACAACATCAATCGGACTTCCGTAATTGTTGTACAATTCTTCCTTAGAGGTTATACCCTCTTGCTCACAAAAATCCGCAATATCATTGCTCAGATTCTTGATATACTCCAGTTCCTGCTTGCTTTTAACAGGGAAAACCGTTTTTATTTCCCTAATATATTCCTTGCAAACTTTATTGTTCATTGCTCTTGTCCTCTTTTAAAATATTTAAAATGCTCTCTACACCGCTGTATGCATTATGAAAACTCTCCAAAAGGTTTTCATAATATGCCCGACCTTCGTCCTCGATATGATAATAAATTCGTGTGCGCTTTTTGCCGACAAGCTTTGAATATTCGCTGATTTTTCCTTCGTTAACAAGCTTGTAGGTGACTGCGTAAACGGTGTTCTGAGATATGGACAGGCATCCGTTTGATTTTTCTTTTATGAATTTTACAATTTCATACACATAACTGTCATGCTCACACAAAATGGCAAGAATCAGTATGTCCGTAATTCCGCTGAAAAAATAATTTTGTTTTCCCATAGATACCTCCCGATATACATTATACACACTTAATCACTAAAAATCAATCTAATACATTCAATAAGAATTTAATATGAGCAGTTATTACAGAAAAGCCTTTTGTTGCCGACATTGTGATTTTTTCGTCAATAGTATTCGTAAAAACCGAATTGACCAAAAAATTCCTTTGTGTATTAATCTCATCAGCCATGATATCACCATACACATTATTGATTTCGTTTGAATTCTTTTTGATATAGTCAAATATGAAAAGTAAAATAACAGATAGGATGTTTTAAATGAAAGCAAAGAAAATTTATTATTCAATTGTCGTAGGATTACAAAGCTTATTTATATTATTGCTGTTTGTGAACATTGGTTATTGCATAATTACTTCGGATTTAACAATGTTTCCCACAACTGCGTTGTATTTGAATTTTTATCCTTTTATGAATTTTTTTAAAACACATAATCCGTATGATTTGATTGTGTTTATATCTTTGTTGCTTTTGCTGTTTGCAATGCACTTTGCAACAATATACATACTTTTCAAAAAGGCTAAAAGAATATATGCTTGGGTAGTTATAGTTAATGCTTATTTTTATGCTTTAACTATGTATAGCGACGGAGATTTAGTTTATGTCTTTCACGGTATTGAATTTTCAATCTATATTTACAGTAATTTAGCAATGTTTTTATTGCTGTTGATTGCTGCTTTATTAAAACTCTACCGTAAGAGGGTTCATATTAATTCAAGCCTTGCAGATGATTATTTTCTGCCGAATGAAGAGGATAATAAGCCTGAGGATAAATGTGACGGAATAATTCAAGGAAGTATTTTAGTTCCGATTTTCCAGACAGCTTGCTTTTCATTTTCTTTGATTACAAAATATTTTGGTTCGCTTTTGGAGAGTTATTTATATGTGTTTTATACTGCATTTATAATTGCTTCAATCTTTATGTTTGTAATGTCTTATCGAGATTACAAAAAAGCAGTACAATCAAATGCTTTTTCGGAAGAACGAATTGCAAAAGTTGAAAAATACATAAAAATTCAGCCGATTACTTTTGCACTTTTTCTCGCATCGGCAGTTTTGATATTCGCATTTTGACAGTAACAAACTCTACAATAAAATAGGGTAGAACAACTGCTGTAAGGAGGCTCGAAAGAGCCTCCTTTTTAATGCTTGAACAGAATACAAATTTATTGTGATGATAAACAGCTTTACAGCTATGTAAAAATTTTTATAGAGATATAATGATGAAATATAAAATATCGAAATAAGAATAAACCTCCTGCACAGAGTAAAATCTGTTGCAGGAGGTTTTGTTGTACGAAAAATTATATGGGCTTAATTATTGGCATATTTGTTGGAATCTATATGTAAAATTTACAGAACCTGAAAATATGCATTATTGATACTTTGTCGTGACAGGACACACATCAGTCCTTGCTGTTTGCAATTGCCTGATCAATCAACTTTTGCAGCTTTTCAGACTGCTTTTCGGAGGTTATTGCACCGACAATCGGCTCTCCCACAATATTACCGTTTTTATCGACAACATAAGTTGTGGGGTAGGAGTACAATCCGGATGTGAATTCTCCGGCTTTACTTTTTGAATCAAACCAAATATTTTTGTAGGTTACACCCTTTTTTGCCAGGATATTCTTTGCGTCAGAGATAGCCGTTTTGTCACCGTCAAGTGTAAATGAATTGATTCCGACTACTGCTCCGCCTTTTTCTGCAAGCTGTTTATTCAGAGCTTCCAGGTCGGCAAGTTCTTCCACGCAGGGATTGCAGGTGGTAAACCAGAAGTTTACTACAGTAACGGTATTTTTTGCAAAAAGCGTACTGCTCTTAACTTCGTTTCCGTCAAGATCCTTGCCGTCAAATGTCGGGAATTTCTTCAGATTATCCTTTTCGATGGGCTTACCGTTTTCCGCCGGAACGCTCATATCTCCATCAGACGGTTTTTCTCCGCATCCGGGAAATTTTTGTTCCAAAAGCGTCAGCTTTCCTTCAATTTCCTTAATCTCTTCGGCGCTTTCATTAAGCAGCTTCAACTCATCTGCACTGAACTGATCCTTGATACCGTCAATCGTTTTCAGAAGAAAATCGCCGTAGTTTTTGCCGTCCTCAATCATCGCCATACCCTTATCGGCTGAAATAAATACCTTTTCCCAAAGTTTGCTGTTTTCGGAAAGAATAGCATTTTCCTGTGCCATCAGTTTTTGATGCAGGTCAGTGGCCTCGTCTTTTGTCTTTGGATTCACAGCTGTCAGCATAGCCGTTTCGCTTTTCTTATTTGCGGTAGTATTCGTCGTATTGCCTTTGGCTGTGCCACAGGCGGCAAAGCTTAACAACATCATCAGGGCAGTCAGTAAGCTTAAAATTTTAGTCGTTTTCATAGTGTTTACTCCTTTTCTGTTTCAATTCCTGTTTTAATTTCTGTTTTAATTTCTGTTTCAATTTTTTGTTTTGCTGTTTCCGCTTTTTTAGCGGGACAATCATTTTCTTTTCCTTTGCCAAAGCCGTAGCAAAAGCTGACCGCCTCGACAGGACAGGCACGGATACACTTACCGCAGCGTATGCATTCGGTATGGTTGGGAGTTTTGGTTACATCTACATCCATCTTGCATACTTTGGCACACTTTCCGCAGGAAATGCATTTGTGTTTGTCTACTTTCATTCCGAAAAGCGACACCTTGTTAAGCAATGCGTAAAATGCACCGAGAGGACACAGCCACTTGCAGAACGGTCTGTAGAAAAGTACACTCAGTACGATTACCGTAATCAATATGCCCAGCTTCCACGAAAAGAGCGTACCCAGTGCGGCGCGGATTCCCGAATCGACGGCGGAAAGAGGGATTGCCCCCTCGAGTACCCCTTGAGGACAAAGATACTTACAGAAAAAAGGATCTCCCATACCCACATCGTTTGTAATGAGCATTGGCAGCAAACCTACAGCAAAAAGCAAAACTGCATATTTTATGTATGTCAGCGGCTTCAGCTTTTTAGTGGAAAGCTTTTTTGTCGGTACCTTATGTAACAGTTCCTGAAGCCATCCGAACGGACACAAAAAACCGCAGATAAAACGCCCGAGCAGAACTCCTATCAATATGAGGAATCCTGTGATATAATATGAAAAACTGAATTTTGACGAACCCACCACAGCCTGAAACGAGCCGATTGGGCATGCACCCGATGCCGCAGGGCAGGAATAGCAATTCAGTCCCGGAACGCAAACAGCCTTTCCTTTGCCTTGATAAATTCTGCCCTTTAATAAATTCGGCAGATGAATATTACTCAGCAAAGTTGCTCCTGCTTGAATAAGCCATCGAAAGCGTGAGAGAAACTGCGATACACCGCCTCTTTTTTTCTTCGGTTCTTTGTTATCCAATTCCCACACACTCCAAACACAGCCGGATTGCCTTGCTTAGCACGGTTTCTGCCTCTCCACGCAGAGCTCCGTAACACAGCATCGTAATTCCGCAGATAATCAGTACGATCTGAAATACGGCTTTTTTCTTTCGAGTCAATTCGGTCACTCCTTTCTTTTGTGCTCTCATTGTAGCACATAGGATGTAAAATCCCTGTTAAGAACGAAAACTTAACAAAAACTTTATGTCTGAGCGATATAATGATATAATTAAATTATCAAAGAAATATGAAAACACAACAAGGAGAGTTTCTATGCGTATTTTAGTAATTGAAGACGAGCGTGCGCTGTGCGAGACAATTGTTCGCAGCCTTAAAAGATTGGCATACAGCGTTGATTTTTGCTATGACGGAAACAAAGCAAATGAGTTGCTCGGAATAGAAAAGTACGATCTTGTTTTACTTGATCTGAATTTACCCGGTGCAGACGGGATGACGGTACTGCAAACTCTGCGACAAACCGACAGAGATACCGGAGTGTTAATTCTTTCGGCACGCTGTGAGGTTGCCGACAAGGTGGAGGGGCTGGATGCCGGAGCAAACGATTACCTGACAAAGCCTTTTCATTTGGAGGAGCTTGAGGCAAGAATACGTAGTCTGACTCGCCGTCGGTTTACACAAAACAATGTTGTTTTGAACTGTGGAAAGGTTGCTTTTGACACCAAAGCCCGTGTTGCCGTTGCTGACGGTCAGGAGCTGTCACTTACCCGAAAAGAAATCGGAATACTTGAATATTTACTTCTTAATCAAGGTCGCCCCGTCAGTCAGGAAGAACTGCTCGACCATGTTTGGGATAACAGTGTTGACAATTTCAGCAATTCAATAAGAGTACATATTTCTGCATTACGAAAGAAACTGCGTGCGGCACTCGGCTATGACCCGATTCGCAATCGCATTGGTGAAGGATATGTTATGGAGGAAGAAAAAGTATGAAAAAGCTATCCTTGCAATGGCGCATAACTCTGATGACTGCACTTCTTATCGGAGCCACCTGCATTTTTATGAATGTTCTTATCGGCTATTCCGGCAGCCATTATATGGATTCCATAGGCTCTTATGTTACAGGTTACGGTGATACGGACAAAGGAGAACCTGACTTTTTCGATCCCGAACACGAAAAGCTTGATCGTGAATTGACTATCGTAATTAACGGAGCACAGGAATCCTTTATCGCTACCAATTGGTATATTACGGCGGCGGCAACATTGTTAGGCGGTGTGCTTGCGTATTTTTTAAGCGGGCATGCGCTGAAGCCTCTGCGTACTTTTACCGCTCGGGTTGAAAAGGTTCAACCTAACAATTTGACGGATATGAAGATAACCGAAGATGTTCCGCCTGAACTGAGACAGTTTGTCAAGTCGTTCAATCGGATGCTTGACCGTCTTGATGAGGGATTTACCGCTCAACGACAGTTCACGGGAAACGCCGCACATGAGTTGCGCACGCCGCTTTCGCTTATGCAGGCACAGCTTGAACTTTTTTCGGCAGAGCATCCCGAGGTATCGCCTGAAACGGCGGAGTTTCTCCGATTGTTGCGTGAGCAGACCGAACGAATGACGCAAATGACAAAAACCCTGTTGGAAATGAGCGAGCTTCGCACGGTATCGTGTGCTGACCGCATAGAGATAGGTCCTATGGTAGAAGAGATTTTCACTGACCTTGCGCCCCTTGCAGAGAAGAACAACGTTACACTTGAAAGCACGGGCGATGCTGTTATGACAGGCAGTGACACGCTGATTTACCGTTTGTTATACAATCTGACCGAAAACGCTATACGCTACAACCGTTTTGACGGTACAGTGAATATTACCGTAATGCACAAAGACAATCAGCTTGTTATTACGGTTGCGGATACCGGCTACGGCATCCCCGAACAATACAGAGAAAGTATTTTTCAGCCCTTCTTTCGTGTGGATAAATCCCGAAGCAGAGAATACGGCGGAGTTGGATTGGGACTTTCTTTGGTGTGGGAAATCGTTGCACTGCACAATGGTAAAGTTCGTGTGGAAGAAAGTTCGGAAAAGGGTACTGCTATAGCAGTAAAGTTTCCGACAGATGTGATAAAAATTTAATATTTTGCGATTTTTTCTTAATTAATTGTTGAAATTACCGTAGCTCTGTGCTATACTATAATTAATTAATCGATTAGTTATCAAAAGGAAGCGAACTTTATGAGAACAACAGAGGAACAGCACAACGAGCGTAAGAGGGAAATAATGGAAAAATGCTTTGAATGCTATGCTGAAAACGGACTGACCGGTACGGGCATCAAGGCTTTGGCGGCAGCGTGTGGCTGTACAACGGGAAATCTGTATTCCTATTTCAACAGTGTTGATGAACTGATTATTGAATCAACTGCATACTGTATGGAAAAGGTCGAGGATGATTTTATGGAAAAAGCTCCCACCGACCCGAAGGATGTTGTTCGATTTGTGAAAGAGGTTCCGTATTGGACCGCAAAGAAGCACGGCAAGAAATATCGGCTGATGTATCAGGTCTATACCCATCCGAAATATATTGAGCACGGCAAGAAATTTTTTGAGGGGGTAAATGAGCGCTATACCGAGTATGCCAAGCGGCTTGAGCCAAAAATCGGCATTCCGTACACGGTGATTACACCGCTCATTTTTATATTTGTCCGTGCCTGTGTACACTATGCTATGTTTGAGGATGAATATTATTTAAAAACCCAGATGGAGGTCTTAAAACAGGGTGTTGCCCTGTTTGCTGATAAATACCGTTCACAATATTTGAGAGGAGGCAATGACAAATGAAAAAACGAATATACTGTATTACTACCGCACTCTGTCTTGTGCTTTGTATCGTACTTTGCATTGCATTTGCTGCCGTATGCAGCAAAGCGGAAAATAGCAAAGCCGTGTTGCCGGAGGTGCGAAACAACGGCACAGCAATCCAATGGAGAGATACCGCCGAAGAGGAATGGCACGATCTTGTAGCTCTTAACACGCTCAGAGGTGCTGACGGAGAAAACGGCAAGGACGGCAAAGACGGTACTGACGGCAAAGATGGCATTGACGGCAAAGACGGTACTGACGGCAAAGACGGTACTGACGGTAAAAACGGTCTTGACGGCAAAGACGGTCTTGACGGCAAAAACGGCACTGACGGCAAAAACGGTACTGACGGTAAAAACGGTCTTGACGGAAAGAACGGTGCTGACGGAAAAAACGGCTCTGACGGCAAAAACGGTCTTGACGGAAAAGACGGTACTAACGGAATAAACGGTACTGACGGAAAAGACGGTCTTGACGGTAAAAACGGTCTTGACGGCAAAGACGGTACTAACGGAATAAACGGTACTGACGGCAAAGACGGTATTGACGGTAAAGACGGCATTGACGGCAAAGACGGTACTGACGGTAAAGACGGTATTGACGGAAAGAATGGCGTTGACGGCAAAAACATAGAGGTACAAAGAACAACAGAATATATACAGTGGCGCTATGAGGGAGAAGACTGGCAAAACCTTGTTGCAATTTCCGATATAAAAGGACCTACAGGGCAGAACGGTAAAGACGGAGCAAACGGAAAAACACCGGAGTTCCGTGTGGATGAAAACAATCTTCAATGGCGTTATGTCAACGATGAAATATGGTTAAATCTTTACGATCTTTCAAATTTGAAAGGTCTTGACGGAAAAGACGGAATCGACGGAAAGAACGGTGTCGATGGTATTGACGGCAAAAACGGTGATACGCCGTTCATCGGTGAAAACGGCAACTGGTGGCTCGGAGTGACCGACATTGGTGTAAAAGCCGCAGGCGTTGACGGTGAAAAAGGCGACAAGGGAGATAAAGGAGATGCCGGAGAGAACGGTAAGGACGGAACAAACGGAAAAACACCTGAGTTCCGTGTGAATGAAAATAACTTACAGTGGCGTTATGTCGGCGATGAAACATGGCTTAACCTTTACGATCTTTCAATTTTGAAAGGGCTTGACGGCGCAGACGGTAATGATGGTATAAACGGTAAAGACGGTGTTGACGGTAAGGACGGAACAAACGGACAAAACGGCTCTGACGGCAAAGACGGCAACACCCCGTTCATCGGTGAAAACGGCAACTGGTGGATTGGAACGACCGATACGGGAGTAAAAGCCACAGGAGTTGACGGTGAAAAAGGAGACAAAGGAGACACCGGTGAAAAAGGCGAAAAGGGTGACAAGGGAGATAAAGGCGACAAAGGTGATGCAGGTCAGAACGGCAGCTGTTCGGGATATTTTTACGGAGAGGCAAACGCTCCAAGGACAGTACTGAATAACAGTCGTGTCAATATTTCTGTCTACGAAAAAATAAACAAGGGCGGCTTGATTTCATCCTACAGAAATAATATTACCCTCAAAAAAGGACATATTTACAATGTCTGCTTAAGCGGTTCTCTCGAAGTTGGTTCAAACGAATTTAACAACAGCGGCAATTACTCTATTCAGATGACAGACGGTTATGATGACGATCTGTGCAGGGAGCTTACACGAATAAAAAGAGACGGGGCAAAAATACCGTATACCAATGATCAACATTCCTTTAATTTCAACAGAATGTATGATGCGTCAAATAAAGACATTACATTGCAGTTGTGGTTTGAAAATTCGGCATACAATACTTATCTCGGTGGCTTCAGAGGCACTATTACAATAACCGCTCTTGATTAAATTCATATAACGGAGGTGGCGAAAAATGAAAAAACGAATACTTAGTATCCTGCTGACTTTATGCATGACGCTCTGCCTTACGCCGATAAGCGTATTTGCCGAGGAGGTTGGGACAGAGGGCTCTGCTGCGATACAGCTTGGTGCAGATCCACTAAGTGTGTTAAGTAAAAATGTAAACACAGCGACCGCACCGACTGTGTATTTCGGGCAAAACCATGAAAATAATCCCGCTGCATGGCGAGTTATCGGCTATGACGGAAGCGGTGTTACAAGCTCAAAGGGGGATATTACCCTGCTTGCGGCAGGCGCTATGGGGGTTATACCATTTGTCGATACCATATTAAACAACGAATACGCACCGAGTAATTTGAAAGCCACAATAGATGCGCTTGCGGAAAAGCTGACGACAGAAGAAAATGCTGCCGTAAAGAAACGGACGCTGACAAGCGGAAGTTACGACGGAGAGAATACCGACTGTGTAGCGGGAGGGCAGGTGGATAACGCTGTATTCTGGCCACTTTCCGCAAAAGAGGCTATTGCTGTAAACAACGATCTGCGTGCCTTGAATCCTGCACATCCGAATTGGGTGGATAGCGGTTGGTGGCTGCGCTCCCCCGGCTCCGATAAATATCGTCTCGCCGTCGTGCGTAGTGAGGGTTCTGTCCAATACTCTGGGTTCTCTGTCCTCATTTTCAATAATCATCGGACTGTTCGTCCCGCTTTTAACTTAAATCTGAACTCTGTCCTTTTTGCATCTGCCGCCGTGGGCGGAAAGCCTGACGGAGGATTGGCAGAAGTTTCCAAATACAGCGGAAACGAGTGGAAATTGACGCTTTTAGATAGTAGACGCAATTTTGCTGTAACGGAAAAAACTGTCAGCGCCGCCCCCGACGATACCGTTACGCTGAATTACAAAGGGGCGACCACAGGGAAAAATGAATATATCTCTGTCATCCTGGCGGATAACAACGGCGCACAGTATTACGGCAGAGTAGCACAACCTACTGCCAAAAGCGGAACGGTTGAAATCAAAATCCCGTCTGACATTGCACCGGGCGACTATACCATGAAGGTATTCAGCGAGCAGTATAACGGTGACTGCAAGACCGACCTTGCAAGTGCTTTTGCGGATGTCACGCTGACGGTGGAAAGTCAGCCTGACGAGCAGTTTACCCTCGCCCCTGGTGGCAGATACTATTTTGACCTTTCGGCGATGAACATCCCCGGAACGGTAAACAGCAATCTGCCGGACAGCACCCTGCATTATGTGCCTTTTACCTATGCAGGCACGGTCAACGCTTATAAGCTCACATCGGAAATGGCAACCACCGAGGAGTATGCTCAGAAGAATAAATATCCCCACAGCCTATTCATTGCGGACTATGCCGTAACGCATACGGTAAGCTGGGATGACCTGAATACCGCAGGTCTGATTTTCGGCAAAAATTATGCCAGCGGCGGCGTGGACTATACGCTGCGTGCGCCGTCCGTGGGAAGTGATAACAGAGGCTCGGGTGATTCAGAACGCGGTACGCCCCAAAGCAACGAATGGGACAGGATACTGGACAAGGACAGCGGCTACATCAAAAACTGGAATGGCATATTTTCGTGGGGGCAGGACACAACAAGATACAACTCGTCGCTCCGTGCGATTCGCGGGTACGATTCGGGCCGACGCTGGAACGACGACGATGCTACGGACTTCCTCCCGCTCGTCAGTTTCCGCCCCGTGCTTGAAATCCTGAACCCTGACACACTGAGCTCTGACGGACTGAAGGTCGTTACCCTTGACCTTGGCGGCGGAACGCTCGGCGGCAGCTCCGAGGATATTCAAATCATTGTGAAAAACGGCAGCGAGTTTACCGCGCCTGCGTCCGACGGCATGACCCGCCCGGACGGAAATACAGGCAGCTACTTCATGTGGCGCGGAAGCAACGGTAAGCTCTACGCGCCCGGTGCCAGTGTTCCGGCGGACGTTACCAAGCTCACGGCGCAGTTTGCTTTATCAGAACAGTTTTCCCTTACCCCCGGCGGCAGATACTATTTTGACCTGTCGGCGATGAACATCCCCGGAACGGTAAACAGCAATTTGCCTGACAGCACACTTCATTATGTGCCTTTTACCTATGCAGGCACGGTCAACGCTTATAAGCTCACATCGGAAATGGCAACCACCGAGGAGTATGCTCAGAAGAATAAATATCCCCACAGCCTATTCATTGCGGACTATGTCGTAACGCATACGGTAAGCTGGGATGACTTAAATACGAAAAGTCTGATTTTCGGCAAAGATTATGCCAGCGGCGGCGTGGACTATACCCTGCGCGCACCGTCTGTGGGAAGTAACTTTACAGGTTTGGGCAATTCCGAACGCGGCGTGCCCCAAAGCAACGAATGGGACACGATGCTGAATAAGAACAGCGGATATATCCAAAACTGGAATGATATGTATTTGTATTTGTGGGGACAGGATACTGTTTCTCGCAACGCGTCGCGCCGTGCGGTTCGCGGGTGCGCTTCGCCCCGCTTCTGGATCAACTGCGATGCTACGTACTCCGACCCGAGCGTCGGTTTCCGCCCTGTCCTTGAAGTCCTGAACCCTGACACACTGGGTTCTGACGGACTGAAGGTCGTTACCCTTGACCTTGGCGGCGGCACGCTGGGTAATAGCTCCGAGGATATTCAAATCATCGTGAAAAATGGCGAGAGCTTCACTGCACCCGCTACTGAAGGGCTGTCTCGTCCGAACGGCATTTCGGCAGATGCACAGTTGTATTGGTCGGATGAAAATGGGAACTGCTATAAACCCGGCGATACCGTACCTGCCGATGTTTCCATGCTTTCGATCACTGGCGACTATGAGGTGATTTACCTCCCCGGCACATACGGCACCGGCAGTGCGGTGACGGATATGAAACCCCACAACAATATTCTTACCCTGCGCGGCGCTTTGTTCACCCGCGCGGGCTACACGCAAGTAGGCTGGTCAACCGTTGACGGCGGCGAAAAGGTGTATGGCTTTGAAGACGTTTATACGCAAAACGAGGCGCTGACGCTCTATCCTGTGTGGAATACGAATAAATACACAATAACCTTTGAGACCAACGGCGGAAGTGAGATTGCACCAATTACACAGGATTACGGTACAGAAATTACCGCCCCTGATAATCCGACAAGAAAAGGTTATACCTTTAAGGGGTGGGATAAGGAAATCCCCGAAACCATGCCGGCGGAGAATAT